>Ga0194123_10000038_pt1 | contig 245984 bp, 209 predicted proteins | sample TA2MahsurfametaG_5_FD_155479 | JGI IMG/M metagenome (GOLD analysis project Ga0194123, IMG submission 155479) | Freshwater microbial communities from Lake Tanganyika, Tanzania - TA2015023 Mahale A surface | ecosystem: Environmental > Aquatic > Freshwater > Lake | place: Tanzania: Lake...
CGACTGTGACAACGACGGCCGCACCAACAACCAGGAGAAAACCGACGGCACCGATCCTCTCGATCCAGATACCGACGGTGATGGCGTTACCGACGGAAAAGAAAATACCGATACAACCGATCCTAAAGATTTTTGTTCACTGTTGCTGGCCAGTCAAACCCTGACGCCGGATCCTGAATGGGATGATGCAGACTGTGATGGTGATGGAAGCAAAAACAAAGACGATGGGTCTCCTGCTGATCCTTGCGTATATCCCGCAGGTTCAGTTGCAGATTCCGACAACCCTGTATGGCGTGCTGCCGATTGCGATGGAGACGGCGTTTCCAACGGAAAAGAATCCGACGACGGAACCAATCCGAACGACTCTTGTAGCCTTAAACTGGCAAGTCAGACTTTGATTCCTTCCACTGCATGGAAGACCGCAGACTGCGATGGCGACGGTGAAAAGAATGAAACAGATTCTGCTCCGACCGACCCTTGTCTCTCTGCAGCCGGATCTGTTCCCGATACCACCAGCGCGGTGTGGCGTGCAGCCGATTGCGATGGCGATGGTATTACCAACGGTAAAGAATCTGATGATGGCACCAATCCTTCTGACCCTTGCGACTATGTGCTGGCCAGCAGAACCCTTACTACGGCAGCTGCATGGAACGACGGCGACTGTGATGGCGATGGCACCAAAAATGGTGTAGACACTGCCCCTAAAGATCCTTGCGTGTTTGTTGCAGGTTCTACAGCCAATACATCAAATGCAGTCTGGCGTGCAGCCGATTGCGATGGCGACGGAGTAACCAACGGCAAAGAAGCTGATGATGGCACCGATCCTTCTAATTCATGCGATCTGAAGCTCACCAGTCAGAGTGCAACACCTTCTGCAGCGTGGAAGGCGCTAGACTGCGATGGCGATGGCGATCCAAATGGCACCGACACCAAACCTCAGGATCCATGTACTTATAAGGCAGGATCTGTTCCCAATAGCGCCTCTACCGTTTGGCGTGCAGCCGACTGCGATGGCGATGGCGTTTCCAACGGAAAAGAATCCGACGACGGAACAAGTCCGACAAATTCCTGCGATCTGAAACTAACCAGTCAGAACCTAACACCTTCTGCGGCATGGAAGTCAGCCGATTGTGATGGTGACGGTGAACCCAATGGAACGGATCCACAACCTGCCGATCCATGTAAGGCCAATACCGGCTACACACCGAATACTTCATCTTCCATCTGGCGTGCAGCCGACTGTGATGGCGATGGTGTAAGCAATGGAAAAGAGGTTGATGATGGAACCAACCCCAATCAACCCTGCAGTGTGAAACTTTCAAGTCAGACTTTACCTCCGACCAGTGAGTGGAAAAATGCGGATTGCGACGGCGACGGCGTAACCAATGAAAAGGAAAAACAGGATGGTACCGATCTGAATGATCTATGCTCTTTGAACTATGATAGTCAGACTAAAGATCCATCGGGCGCATGGGATGCCTCTGACTGTGACGGTGACGGTAATCCAAATGTCTCAGATCCTAATATCGGCACACCTGTGGCCATCGACGATCAGGCGAAGGTGAACGAAGGCGTTCCAACGACCATCAACTTCATTACCAACGATGACTTTAGGACCGGAACCGGCGTAACCATTTCCAGAACCGGTGGTTCGGCAAATGGAACGGTTACCCTAAACCAGGAAACTGGGTCACTCGTTTACCGCTCAGCTCCTGGAGAAACCGGAACAGTGACCATCGATTATAAGGTATGTAATGTTCAAGGCAGTAAGGAAGTGTGTGGTGAAGCCACCATTACCATCGACATTGAAATCAGTCCGGAACTCCTTATCCCTGAAGCCATCATTCCAAACGACAACGGCAAAAACGAAAAATGGGTCATTACCGGATTATCGAATTACCCTGACCATAAGGTCACGATCTTCAACCGTTGGGGTAACAAGATTTACGAAGCGGCTCCATACAACAACGATTGGGATGGTTATTCAACCAATGGTCTTACGGCAGGTTCCAGCAGAGTGCCGTCAGGTGTTTACTTCTATGTGATCCAACTTGGCAACGGCAAAGAAGTATCCGGATTTGTTACAGTGATTTATTAATCGGTTTAGAAAAAGGACAATGAAAAACTTTAAAATATTCTATCTACTCTTCATCGGAATAACTGCTTTATCGGTGCAGTCTTATGCACAACAATTTCCGATGTACAACCAGTATGTATTTAATGCATACACCATCAACCCTGCGGAATCAGGAACCCGTAACTATGGTACCGCCTCGTTCCTGCACCGCTTTCAGTGGCTTGGTGTGAATGGTGCGCCCACAACTTCATCTTTTGGACTTGAAACCAATCTGGGTTCCTCATTTGGATTGGGTCTTAATTTTATCGCTGACCAGATCGGCAGCCAGTCTATCCAGACGATGAACATTGCAACGGGCTATCATCTCAAGTTGACCGACAAAATCAGGTTGGCGACTGGATTAAGTTTTGTTGCCAACAACGAAACCACCAATCTGGCAAACCTGCAAAACATGTACGATCCTGATGATCCGGATCTTCAAAAAGTATCCAGCTTTTCACCCAACGTTGGCGGCGGTCTGTTGTTGTACACCGAAAAATTGTTCATTGGTATTGCGGTACCCAGGACCATTGAGTACAAGGCATCCAATTCAAATAATTTTGCACTTGATCAGGTTAGGCACGCCTTTATTTATGCGGGACGTGCTTTTTATGTGACCGAGCAATTTCAGTTCAGACCAAGTGTCTTGTTGAAGGTTGTAAGTGGAGCACCTGCTCAGATGGACTTTAATGCTGTATTATCTTATCACCGTATGATTGACCTGGGTATTAATTATCGTAGTGGTGACTCCGCCGGTCTGATGGCTGGCATAACTGTAAAAGAAAGGCTAACTTTCAATTACGTCTATGAATTGCCCTTATCAGCTTTCAGATTTTCAACTGTTCAGACCCACGAAGTGGGTATTCGTTACCGTTTCGGGCAGTCTCATTTCCAAAGCATTCAGTCACCACGATTCTTCAATTAATCTATGAAGCGTAATATTTCAACTTGGACAGTCCTGGTTTTGATTGCTGTCGCTGCAAGCGGGAGCGCCCAGGGCGTTGTTAAAAAACGTATTGAACACCTTGAAGCGAAGAAGCACTACATGGAGGCAGCTGATTCCTGGCATGGATTGTTTGACGCCGGCGAAACTTCTGCAGCGGTTCCTGCTGCGATGGATTATTATAGATCCCATCAGTTTGAAAAAGCATTACCATTTTTTCATTATGCCGATAGTACCGGTGACCTCAAAAAGCCCGATGATGTTTATGCCTATTTTGAATGTCTTAAGTTTTATAAGCGGTATGATGAAGCCGATGCGTTGATCAATAAGCATTTGCCCGGTAATGAATCTGAATTCGAACTGGCTTTAAATGCCAACAAAGCTCCTTTTTATAAGAAGGTTGCAAATTACGCCGGAACGAAAATCGATGACATGGCCATCAATTCGGAGTACAGTGAGTTTGGTCCTATCCTCTACAACGGATGGTTGTACTTTCAATCAACCCGTCCGCACCAGGAAAATAAAATTGTTCACGGCATTAATAACCAGCCGTTCTATAATATGTACACCACGCCCGCTGATTCTGCTGAAACAACAGCCATCGACCTGCAGGGTGAATTTGGTAAACCGGCTGTTATGCTTGAACATGATGGACATGAAACCTATTCCTTACCCAAAGGTATTAACAAAAAGCACCACGATGGACCAATTATGGTTTCTGAAGATGGAGCCATGCTTTTCATTACTTCCAACTGGTCAAAAGATGTCACCAGCAAGACGAAAAACATTAGACTGCACATTCACTACTCTACCAAGCAGGGTGATGTATGGAGCCTCACGAATGATTTCCCTTACAACAACGGAAACTATTCAGTTGCACATCCTTTCTTCGATTATAAAACCAAGACCCTTTACTTTTCAAGCGATATGCCTGGTGGACAGGGCGGATTTGATTTGTGGAAATCAGTCTTAAATGGGAACGACTCCTGGAGTAAGCCTGAAAACCTCGGTGCAAAAATTAATACACCAAAGAATGAGGTTTTTCCTACCATGACTAAAAACGGAGAGCTGATATTCTCTTCAAGTGGATGGCCCGGGCTCGGTGGATTAGATGTTTTTTGGGTTGAAACACCTGGAGAGGAGCCTTTGAATTTGCTGAATGGCATCAATTCGGAGCGGGATGATTTTGGTATGCATTTTTCTACGGCTACCGATGGCTATATGGTCAGCAATCGTGTTGGTACGGTAGGCGATGACGATATTTTCAGTTTTGTAATCGACCTGAATGGCATTCGTGAATTCCATAAGCCAACCGTTGCTATTACAATAGTAGATGCTGCTACCAATAAGCCTATGGCCGGAAAGATTCAATATACGCTTGCTGGAAAAAAGGTTTCTGTTGATGTATCAGAGAGTGGAGTAAAGCTAAGTGTGCCACAGGGTACCGTTTTGAATGCCTCCGCGACTGATTTTGTAGAGAAAGCATTCACTGTGCAGTCGGCAGGTGCGGGTGCCACGATGGTGTTGGCGCTTACAGCTGTGTCGCCGCCTCCGCCGGTTGTTGCCAAGCCAACCTTCGATTTGATGCCAATCCATTTTGATCTGGATGACTTCCGGATACGGAAAGATGCGCACAGCGAATTGGACAAACTGGTTAAAATAATGAATGATAATCCTGACTTGGAGGTTGAGTTGAGCTCACACACCGATTGTAGAGGAACATCACGTTATAACAATAAACTTTCCCAGCAGCGTGCTCAGGCATCGCTTGAGTATGTTCAAAAAAGAATCACCAGACCAGAACGTGTACATGGTGTTGGTTACGGAGAAACCAAACTGCTGAACCATTGCGATTGCTCAAGCAGCTGTTCTGAATCACTTCATCAGGTTAACCGGAGAACAGAATTCCGAGTGGTCAAATATTGATTTCTATTGGGTTTAATACATGGAAAAGCGGTCTTTGGCCGCTTTTTCTTTTTGTATCGATGGTCATTCTGAATCCTTTCCTTATTTTGAAGAAGGACTTAATGGCTTTATTATGTTAAAAATCTATCTGATTGGTTGTGCACTTATTCCATGGTTGGTGTTCGGTCAAATGGATCATGGCAATCGCCTTACTTTTCAGGTTGGTGTTTCTGTAGCGTCCATCAATCCGCCAATGGGGACTTTCATTGCCGGAGGTCCACAAAACCGGAAGTTCAGTGGTGTACACGATAACCTCTTTGCCAAGGCCGTTGTTGTTTCAAATGGAGATCAGAAGCTGGCTTTGGTTACTGTCGATTGCATTGGACTGCTCAAACCTGAAATGGATCGAATCCGAAAGATGGCTGCGGCCCAATGTTCAATTGATCCTAAAAGGATTGTGATATCATCTACCCATACCCATTCGGGCCCAGATGTTGTAGGCATCTGGGGAAAAGATTTTACAGCAAGCGGTGTCGATACATCCTACCTCAGTTTTCTTGTTCGATCCGCTGCATCCCAAATTGTAGAGGCCAATAAAAAATTAATGGCTGTGCATGGATGGGTCGCAGAAGGAGTGTATCAGGGAAAGTGGGTTCAAAACATCAGTGATGTTGAACTTGATCGAACCCTGACCGTAATGCAGTTTAAATCCGAGACGGGTGTTCCCGTGGTAACGCTCACCAATTTTGCCTGTCATCCAACCTTCCTGGATGAAAAGTTTTCTGTGGTATCGTCTGATTATCCCGGGGTGTTTTACAAATCCATGCAAGGCACTGTTGGCGGTGAGCATATGTTTCTGCAGGGTGCCATCGGTGGATGGGTACAACCCGACGGGGAGAAGCCAGGGTTGGAGGGAATGGAAAAGAGCGGTGAGGATCTCGCGGCCGCCACCCGTACAATTCTGTCCACCGCGAAACCACTGGAGGATAGAAATATATTTTTTGCTGACACCACCATTCAATTTAAGGTGGAAAATCAGGGCTGGCGTATGTTGTCGGAGGCGAAAGTGATCGGGCGAACCTTTACTGAAGCCGTTGAAACCAATATGGCCTGGTTTAGTATCGGAGGCGTTCAGTTCGCTACCCATCCCGGTGAAACCACCCCATGGTTGTCCTTGGAAACCCGAAAGCTCATGGGTGTCGGTCCAAAGATGGTGATGGGTTTGGCGCAGGATGCGCTCGGATATATTTTGAAGCCGGAGTTTTTTGGAAAATCAACCAAGGCGCATGCGGGATACCTGACGAGCATGTCCCTGGGTAAGGAAACCACTCCGGCCATCCTTGGCGCGCTCAAAGAACTCAGCAAAAAGGCACATGCTACCCGCAGTCATTGATGGCGCTCGGATTCGCCTGACCAAAATCAGAAGGGAAGAGGCAGAGGAAATTTTCTATGCCTATGCTTCCAAAGACGCGGCGACTCGTTTTGTTTCCTGGAAAACGCATGAGCGTATGGAAGACAGCAGGTCATTTACGCGATGGTCGGTTGCCGCATGGGAAAATAATACCGCGTTTACCTATGTGGTCCGATTAAAGCCACATTTTCGCCTGATTGGTTCCTTAGGACTGCTGAACGTAAAGGGTAGTTTACAGCTTGGGTACATCTTTAGTCCGAGTTGCTGGGGACAAGGACTTGCATTAGAATCTACTTTAGCTATAATTCCTTATATAGTTGATAACCATGATTTTACAAGTCTTTGGAGCTTTGTGGATAAAGAGCATCTTCCTTCTCAAAAGGTTCTTTTAAAGTCAGGTTTTACGGCCAATCCATCGGTTCCGATGTGGCATCGGTTCATTAACCAGGACAATGCGCTGAAGCCATGTCTTCGGTTTGAGTTCCCCTTGCACCGCTGATTTTCATGGGTTTTGAGCCCAATTTCTTTGTATTTCTACGTCCACCATGTATTATTGCGTCCTATTCAAAAATCATGGGAAGAGGAGATAAAAAGTCCAAAAAAGGTAAGATCTGGAAAGGTTCTTACGGCAAGAGCAGAAACAAAAACGCTATAAAGAAGCGTATCAAACGTCTTGCGTCCGTAAAAAAGGCTGTTGTTTCAGTCGGCGAAACCAAGGCTAAAGTTGCACGCCGCGCACCGGCAAAAAAGAAAGACAGCGCAGCATAAGTCGTCGTTAAATGAATTTAATTCTAAACCATAACGCTTGGTGGTGGCACTTACCGGACTCCGATAAGTGAACGCAACCATAGTGCCCAATCCATAGAAGGCCTGCTGTTCACAGCGGGCCTTCTTCTTTTTTAACCCTGTCCAATGAAAAACATAACCATCCACACGACCTCTAAAAAGTTGCTCTCAGACTTTTTAACGCCCATCAACATATACCTCAAACTTCGGGATGTTTACGCGGGAAGTATTTTATTGGAAAGCTCCGATTACCATGGACAGGAAAACAGTCTTTCCATAATCTGTTGTGAACCCATCGCTTCATTTACCGTCAATCGTCAGTCCATCACTGAAAAGGTCCAGGGATCAACATTAACTCTTAAATATAATTTTGAAGGAAAGGAACTGGTCGGACACCTGGATGCCTTTCGCAGTGCCTTTAAGTTTTCACCGGACTTTGAAGATGCCCCTGCCGCAGGGTTGTTCGGATACACCAATTACGATGCGGTTCGGTTTTTTGAAGATGTCTCCCTTGCCTCCGACAACCAAAAAATACCTGACCTCTGTTATCAACTTTTTGGATTTGTATTGGTCATTGACCATTTCAGCAATGAACTCACGGTTTACCGAAACAGCATCAATCCAACCTCCAACGAGGACGTCAACCAGATCATACAGCTTGTGCGTTCCAGTAAATTCACGACCTATCCTTTTCAAAAAGTGGGTAAGCGAAAAAGCAATCTATCCGATGAAGAATTTCTGAACGCGGTAAAAAAAGGAATTGCCCATTGTCATGCCGGCGATGTTTTTCAGATTGTCCTTTCAAGACGCTTCGAGCAGACATTTACGGGCGATGAGTTCAACGTATACCGCGCACTGCGTTCGGTCAATCCATCGCCTTACCTTTTTTATTTCGACTACACGGCATTTCGGATTTTCGGCTCCTCTCCGGAAGCTCAACTTCAGGTGAAAGGGAATACGGCAAGTATTTTTCCAATTGCCGGCACCGTACGTCGAACAGGCAACGATGCCGAGGATGCTTTGTTGGCAGAAAAACTCGCTGCTGATGAAAAAGAAAATGCGGAACACCTTATGCTCGTCGATTTGGCTAGAAACGATTTAAGTCGCGTGGCCCGCAAAGTTAGGGTAGAGGTGCTGCGGGAGATTCAGTACTACTCACACGTTATCCATTTGGTTTCAAAAGTTACAGGAACACTACCTGAAGAGGGTTCTTCTTTAAAATTATTCGCCGACTCATTTCCTGCCGGAACATTGTCTGGTGCGCCAAAAATTAAAGCCATGAACTTGATCGCCGAAATGGAAAAAGGTTCAAGAGGCTTTTATGGCGGTGCTATTGGATACCTCGGATGCAATGGTTCAATCAATCATGCGATTATGATCCGATCTTTTTTAAGTCAGAACAATACGCTGATCAGTCAGGCTGGAGCTGGCGTGGTAGCCAAATCTGTTCCTGAAAATGAGTTGGCAGAAGTGAACAACAAACTTGAAGCACTGCGCCGGGCTGTTGCCATGGCCGAAACCATTTGAATATGAAGATCCTATTGATCGACAACTACGATTCCTTTACCTACAACCTAGTTCATTTGTTGCAAGAATTAGGGCTGGAAGCAGATGTTTTTCGAAATGACCGGATTGAATTAGATGCGGTAGAGGCATACACCCATATTTTACTTTCTCCCGGGCCCGGTCTTCCTGCCAATGCAGGCATTATGCCTGAGGTTATAAAATGCTATGGTTCTTCGAAATCTATTCTTGGCGTTTGTCTGGGGCATCAGGCCATTGGTGAGGCTTATGGCGCTGCGCTATACAACCTTTCAGAAGTAAAACATGGCGTTACTTCACACTTAACGGTCACCGATCGGGCAAATGGATTGTTCGCCGGACTTCCAGAAAAATTCAGAGTAACCCATTATCATTCCTGGGCAATACATCCACATTCCGTCCCTGACCAGTTAAGGATAACAGCCATCGATTCTGATGGAATTATTATGTCCGTATCGCACCGTGATTACGATGTGCATGGAGTCCAGTTTCATCCGGAGTCGATCATGACGGAGTACGGAATGGAGCTCGTTAAAAATTGGATAGAAGGAAAGTCAATCAAGCGCTCATGAAAGAAATTTTACATCAGCTGATCAATCAGCAACCCTTGAACCGCCGGCAGGCCAGAGAAGTGCTGACCGATCTGGCGACAGGAAAATATCAACCCAGTCAGGTGAGTGCCTTCATAACGGTTTACCTGATGCGCCCGATCTCACTGGATGAACTTCAGGGATTTCGTGAAGCCATGCTGGATCTATGCCGTCCGGTTCAGGTCGACCGTCCAACCATTGACGTTTGTGGCACCGGTGGCGATGGTAAGAATACATTCAACATTTCAACCCTTTCGGCATTTGTGGTTGCCGCTGCCGGACAGCCAGTTGCCAAACATGGGAACTATGGCGTTTCTTCGGTTAGTGGATCTTCGAATGTGATGGAATACCTAGGTTTTACATTCCCCACTACAGCAGACCAGCTCAACCGCTGCCTTGATAAAACCGGAATCCTATTTATGCATGCACCGTTGTTTCATCCAGCCATGAAAAATGTTGCACCCATCCGAAAAGAGCTCGGTGTAAAGACTTTCTTCAATATGCTCGGGCCAATGGTTAATCCGGCATCGCCAACGTATCAGCTTACCGGTGTTTTCAACCTAGAGCTTGCCAGGTTGTATGGCTACCTGTATCAGGGCCTCGACAAGCAATTCATGATCTTACATGATCTTAATGGCTACGATGAAATTTCTCTGACCGGCTCAGTGAAAGTATACACCAATGCAGGTGAGCAGCTGCTGAGTCCGGAAGACTTTGGACTTCAGCCTGTCGACTATGATCATATTGCTGGCGGTATCTCGGTGGAAGATTCAGCTAAAATTTTTCTGGATGTCTTAAAAGGCGAGGGGACATCCCAACAGACCGATGTGGTGGCTGCGAACTCCTCTGCTGCATTGGTCACGGCAGGGAAATGCAAGGATTTTGCCGAAGGGACACTGTTGGCAAAAGAAATCCTGAACAGTGGAAAGGCCTACCGGGGCTTTAAAGATCTGATTGAAATCTCCAAGGCATTTTGATATGGCACTGCTTCAGGAAATACTTAGTCATAAAATGCTCGAGGTGGATAAATGCAAACGAGCATTGGACATTAATTCATTGAAGTGTCTTGAGCATTTTTCACGTTCCGCCAGTAGTTTGAAGCGTGCCTTGATGAAATCAACTACTCCTGCAGTGATCGCTGAGATCAAACGCCGTTCTCCGAGCAAGGGGATACTTCAGCCAGATTTGAATGTCAAATCATTGGCTGCAGGCTATGCATCGGCAGGTGCGGCAGCCCTTTCGGTGCTAACCGATCAAAAATATTTTGGTGGGTCAATCGATGATCTTCAATGGAGCAGACGGCGTGTTGATATTCCCATTTTGCGAAAAGAATTTATCATCGATGGCTATCAAATTGTTGAAGCCAAGGCCTATGGTGCAGATGCTATTTTGTTGATTGCCTCGGCACTTTCAGTAGGTCAGCTAAGTGAGTTTATAGAACAGGCACATTCCATCGGCCTCGAGGTTTTACTGGAGGTTCACAGCGATCAGGAATTGCTTTCCTGCCTTGATTTGGGTGCCGATCTGATTGGTGTTAACAGCCGCAATCTATCGACGTTGAAAACCGATTTGACGTTGTTTGATCGGCTGGCTTCTCAATTTCATGCCTCCGTTCCACTGGTGGCTGAAAGTGGTATAGAAAATCCATCGACCATCCATCATTTGAAGAAAATCGGGTATTCAGGGTTTTTAATCGGGCATTCCTTTTTGCAAACGTCTGATCCGGCATTGGCGCTTTCAAATTTTCTTAAATCCATTCCATCATGAGTATCCCCAGTCAGCTTTTGATTAAGGTATGTGGAATGAAATACAGGGAAAATATCCTGGCGGTGTCTGAACTTCAGCCTGATTTTTTAGGATTTATTTTTTATCCCTCATCACCCCGTTTTATCGGAGTTGATTTTATGATGCCTTCTTTACCGCCTGCCATAAAAAGGACCGGCGTATTCGTCAACGAACCAATAGACTCACTGGAGTCTCGTGCTAAAAGTTACCACCTGAATTACATCCAACTGCATGGTCACGAATCGAGTGATTATTGTGCACAGCTAAAGGCGAAAGGGTACTCGATCATCAAAGCCTTCGCCATCGATGAGCAATTTGATTTTGCAACCACCGTTCCGTTTCAACCTTTTTGTGACTACTTCCTTTTTGATACAAAAGGAATAAATCCAGGTGGAAATGGGCTTGCCTTTAATTGGGAAATGCTTACGCAGTATACTGGTCAGGTGCCCTTTTGGTTAAGTGGGGGAATTGGTCCTGATTCCATAAATGCGCTCTCAAAATTTCACCACGAAAAACTTTTTGGTATTGACCTCAACAGTCGATTTGAAAGTGAGCCTGCAAAAAAAGATATCGTTCGTCTTCAATCCTTTATTCAATCCATTAGAAATCCATCAGCACTATGAAATTTCAAGTTGATTCATCCGGATACTATGGCCGATTTGGCGGCGCCTTTATTCCAGAAATGCTCTATCCAAACGTCGAGGCCCTACGCCTTCGATACCTGGATATAATCGGATCCACCTCTTTTCAAAAAGACTTTCAAGATCTGCTCAAACATTACGTTGGTCGGCCGACACCGTTATGTTATGCGCCGCGCTTGTCTGAATTATTCAATGCAAAAATTTATTTGAAACGTGAGGACCTCTGCCATACCGGTGCGCATAAAATCAACAACACGATCGGCCAAATTTTGGTGGCCAGGGCAATGGGTAAAACCAAGATCATCGCGGAGACCGGAGCCGGTCAACATGGGGTCGCAACCGCCACGGTTTGTGCACGCATGGGTATGGAGTGTGTTATCTATATGGGCAAACTCGATATGGAACGTCAGCGCCCAAATGTGGAACGCATGCGCATATTGGGAGCAAAGGTGGTACCTGCCATTTCTGGGAACATGACGCTCAAGGATGCAACCAATGAGGCCATGCGGCATTGGATCAGTCACCCGGACGATACCCACTACATCATCGGCTCAGTCGTAGGTCCTCATCCTTATCCGGATATGGTAGCACGATTTCAATCGGTGATCAGCGAGGAAGTTATCCGGCAACTTTCAGAACAGGAGGGAAGACCTGAACCCGACACGGTCATTGCCTGTGTTGGTGGAGGAAGTAATGCGGCGGGCGCTTTTTATCATTTCCTGGAATCAGAAAATGTAAAACTTGTAGGTGTAGAAGCAGCTGGCCATGGTGTTGAATCCGGTGAATCGGCAGCAACCACCGTTCTGGGCAAACCGGGTGTGTTGCATGGAAGTTTTTCCTTGCTCATGCAAAGTGAAGACGGACAGGTAACAGAACCCTATTCCATTTCGGCTGGATTGGATTACCCTGGAATCGGTCCGCTGCATTCCCATCTTTTTGAAAGTAAACGCGTCACCTACCTTAACGCCACCGATACCGAAGCGATGGAGGCAGGAATTCTGCTCGCACGTAAGGAAGGTATTATTCCTGCGATTGAGACTGCCCATGCCCTCGCAGCAATTCCTCAGCTTAAACCGAAGCCGGATGAGGTTGTGGTTGTTTGTTTGAGTGGTCGCGGTGACAAAGATCTGGAGACCTACATCAGGTGGGGTAAATATTAAGCGCAATGTCTAAAATGAATCGACTTACTGCACTGATGAATTCTGACAAGAAAAGAATTCTTTCTGTTTTTTTCACCGCAGGTTTTCCGCAATTGGAGGATACGCTTACGATAGCGATGGCGCTTCAGGAAGCTGGTGTAGACATGATTGAAATCGGCATGCCGTTTTCTGATCCCGTCGCAGATGGACCGGTCATTCAGCTGAGCAGCAAAAAGGCCTTAGAAAATGGCATGACCACCGAACTTGTTTTGGCACAACTAAAAGAAATCCGAAAGGCGGTCACGATACCCGTTTTACTGATGGGTTATGTTAATCCAATCATGCAATATGGCATCAATCGATTTTGTAAGGCGGCAGCGGAAGCGGGTGCCGATGGAGTTATCCTTCCTGACCTTCCGCCGCAAGTATATAAGCTTCAGTTCGAGCGTGATTTTAAATCGGCTGGACTGCTGAACATCTTTCTTATCGCGCCGACTACTGCTGAATCACGCATCAGGGCCATCGATGACGTGTCCGACGGATTTATTTATGCGGTGGCTGCAGCGGGAACAACGGGAATCCGAAAGGGTATCTCCGAGGAACAACTCCAGTATTTCAGGAAATTGAAGGCGATGAATTTAAAAAACCCGGTCATAGCAGGTTTCGGGATTTCTAATGCAGAAGATTTCAACGCCATAACCGAGCACACCCGCGGTGCAATTGTCGGCAGTGCCTTCGTCAAGTTGCTTGAGTCCTCTTCGGATTTAAGGTCCGATACGATCAGTTTTATTCGATCGCTTCGACCCTGAGGACTGAACTACTTGGATTTTAAGGTTCGGTTAAAAAAATCGAAAGAGCGTTCAAAGGTTTTTTTCCAGCTTTCGTAGCGGAGGAAGCCATGGACTTCATCCGGTAGAACGAGAAGTTCAACGGGAACATTCCTTTCCCTGAGTCGTTCGGTTAAATCGGTGGTTTGTTTGAACATGACGTTGCGGTCATCGTCACCATGGACCATCAGAACGGGGCCTGTCCAACGCGATAAATCAGAAACAGGAGAGCTGCTGTAGGCCAATGGCATTTCATCGTTGGTAATTCCCCACCAGCCACCTTTGAACCAAAATTCACGCGCACGAAAGGCCCAGTCGTGTACACCGTGTAGATCAACGCCTGATTTAAAAAGCTCCGGATTTCTGGCAAGTCCCATGGCTGTCAGATAACCGCCATACGATCCGCCCCAAAGTCCAATTTTTTCTGCTTCGACCTCCGTGAGCTGTTGAAGAAATTTTCCCGCGGCTACAACGTCCTGATATTCAACTGCCCCACGTGGGCCCTGATTTTTAGCTTGCCTGAAATCTCTTCCATAACCAATACCATCTCTGAAATTCACCGACAAGACCACATAACCATTTCGTGCCAGATATTGATTGAAGGCATAAGCGTTGCTGTAATAGTCGCTGTAGTGAAAGCCAAGCAACATCTGTCTGGTAGGACCACCGTGCATGAATACAATGCCCGGTGATTTGCCTTTTTTCGAGCGGTCAATGAACAATTGTCCATGGATAAGCTGGCCGTCCGCAGCAGTAAAGGTTACGGCCTCCGGGATCAGAAAATTTTCGCTTCTGAAAACAGGAAGTTGTCCGCTGACCGAAACAAATTTCTTGCCACCCGATTCAACTTTAGTCAGGACACGATGGCTTGATGTAGTTGACCGGTAACAATACAGGTCTTTTCCGGCGAACACAGGATACATTTCTATTCCGGTTCCGGAGGTAAGAGGCTCGGTGCGTCCGGTGGATAGCTCGGTTTTCATCAGATGGCGGCGGTTGATGTCACCGATGTTGGTATCAAAAATGATGGATTGTCCATCAGGGGTATCGGTATAGCTTTCTACCTCCCCGGCACCCGGCGTAAGATCTGTCAGTTTTTTGGTGTCCGGATCAATGCCCCATACGTGGAGCCATCCTTCGTGCTCCGAGAAAAATAGAATTTTACCCGAGCGGTACCATTCAAATGCTGGGTTGGGATAGCTCTGTGCATGGCCGCCAAAAGGTCCAGGGCATTTCCAGATCTCCGTTGATTGCTGAGTACTCAAATCATTGACGATGATGGAGAAATGGTGACCGGTGGTCAGGTTGCCGAGTTCACCAACCTTTTCGCCTGGCGTTCGGATGAAAGCCACCTTTTTACCGTCGGGTGACCACACCGGCAGTTGGTCGCGATTGATTTGGGGGTCGATCCAGGTGATGGTACGCGAGGAAAAGGTATAAATTCCGATAAAGCTGTGGTCACCCCGGTCGCTGACAAACAGAATTTGCTGTTGGTCTGGTGACAGTCTGAAGTAGGATATAGAACCGCGCACATAAAATAAGTTTTCTGCGGTGGCGCCAGGTGTTGCGGAGGCGATGGCCAGTTGACCTCGTTTCAGCAGAAGAATTTTTTCTCCGCTTCCAAGGAACGTATAGTTTCCTGTGTTGATGATTTTTTCAGGTAATCCACCGCCAGGATGAATACGGAAGAGTGCTCGTTCCGGGGCATCGGGTAGGCTGGCGGGATTAGGTGCTTCACCCATTACGTTTGGTGCACCACCACGAATAAAGAAGAGGTATTGTCCATCGGGTGAAAAAGAGACTTCTGAAATTTCCTGTCCATCATCCAGTAGATAGTTGCTCACCATTTTGGCTGGAGATTTACCCAGTTGCGTGTACAGATTTCTTTTGCCTTGTTCGTTGATTGTCCAGGCCAGCTTTTCGCCGTTGGCGGTTGATGTAAAATTGGATGCGCCGGAGTGGGACAGGAAGGAGTCAAGTGATTGTGCGCCAGCAACGAAGGTGATGAACAGGGTTATGAAAAGCCCAAATCTGAATGTCATAGTGGGTATTTTATTTAAGGTTCGGGTGATTCGGAGGTCAATGGCCGGATTAAGGTTGATTCAGAATGCTGAGAATTTCTTCCGGCTTTGATTCGCCTTGCAGTCTGGTGACCAACTTGCCGTCGCGATAGATAAAAGTACAGGGTACGCCGGGGATTGGTCCAACGGCATTCACAATCTGTTCGACCTGACCTTGTGCAAAATGAAAATAGGGCTCCATTAGATCATAATCTTTTCGGAACCGTACGATATTTTCCATTGAATCGATTGAAACGAAGTACAGTTGTTGTGACTTAAACTGATTTTTAAAGTTGTGGATGGATCTGGCCTCGTCCTGGCAGTGATCGCAATCGGGATTGAAGAACATGATGGCAAAGGTCCCGCTGAGGTCTTTTACATTGAAGCTAGATCCGGCAATGTCTTTTAATTCCAGGTAGGGCTGGAGGGGAGGCACTTCCGGAAATTGTTGAGCAACCGAAGTAGTGTCGGTGGTGGTTGCTTCTTTTTGGGATTCCTGTTTACAGGAAAAAAATAGTACTGCGATTAAGGTAAGGGTAAGGAATTGTTTCATGATTAGAGTTTAATGACGGTTCCGGTTTTAACTGAATCGTCGCATGCGAAAGCGATTTTAAGGCTGTTCACTGCGTCGTTCATGTGGTCGGTTAGGTCGATGTTTTCGGTGATGGCTTTTAGGAAATATTGTTGTTCACGGTTACAAAGTTCCTGATGGTCGGGTTCATCGGTGAGGTTGATCCAATCGTCTTGTCGGGTGAACGCGTTGTTGTGATCAAGATCGGCATGATGGACGCGCAGCGATTCGGTTTTGGTATGGCTTTCGATGGAATCGGATTTGCCTGAGCCACCGGCATCTTTTGCGACGATGGAGACGCATCCTTTAGGGCCGATGACATCTTTCACAAAAAATGCTGTTTCGCTGATCATCGGGCCCCATCCGGCTTCATACCATCCGACGGATCCATCTTCGAATCGGATTTGAAGTTGACCGTAGTTGTAGTTGTCGGCAGGGATTTCGTTGGTAAGTCGGGCACCGATGGCATAGACCTGGACGGGCTTGCTTCTGGTCATTTGGCACATGACATCGATGTAGTGCACGCCGCAGTCAACGATTGGGCTTAGACTTTTCATGAGACTGCGGTGGACATTCCACATGTAGCCGTGGCTTTGTTGATTGAGGTTCATGCGCATGACCAGTGGTTTACCGAGTGATTGTGCGACTTCGATGAATTTAATCCACGACGGGTGATGGCGGAGGATATAACCGACGACCAGTTTTTTTCCTGCGGCTTTGGCTGCTGCGACTACTTTTTCTGCACCGATGACGGAGTCGGCGACAGGTTTTTCAATGAACACATGGCAGCCGGCCTGAAAGGCGGCGATGGCAAAGGCTTCGTGGGTATCGGGATAAGTAGAAATACAGACTGCATGGGGTGCGGACTGATCGAGTGCGGTTTTAAAATCGTTGAAGAGCGGATATTGATTTCCCAGTTTTTGATTGAGAATTTCTTTGCTTTTTCCTGTGGAAACGAGTCCACAGATTTGAAAGTTGGGGTCATTGTGATAGGCGGTAGCGTGCGAGGCCCCCATATTGCCACAGCCGACCACCAGAATACGAATCGATTGATTTGCCATTTTTTATTTGAAAGCGCTGAATTTAGTTAAAAAAAGTAGATGAGAGAACGAGTGCGAGTGGGAGTGGGGAGATCGAGATGGGAGTGTAGTTATTTTCTCTTTTCTCGCTCTCGCACTTGCACTGTTATTTTCTCTTTTCTCGCTCTCGCACTCGCTCTGTTCTTTCTCTCTTTTCTCGCGCTCGCTCTCGCTCTGTTTAAGCTCGAGTCCGAGATCGAGATAGGAGTGTAGTTTCTTTTCTCTCTCCTCTCGCACTGTTATTTTCTCTTTTCTCGCTCTCGAGCTAAGCCAGATCGAGAATCAGATCGAGATGGGAGTGATCGGCTATCAATTAAATTTCTAACACTCTTTTCTCGCTCTCGCTCTCGCTCTGTTTAAGCTCGAGTCCGAGATCGAGATGAGAGTGTAGCTACTTTTCTCTCTTTTTTCTCCCTTCTAGCTCTCGCTCTCGCTCTGTTTTTTTCTTTTTTCTCGCTCTCGCTCTGTTTTTCTCCTTCTTATTTTGACTCTTTTTTTTCTCCCTTAAAAAACTTATTTTCGCAGATTGTAAAGGCCAAAATCTGCCCTCTAACCTGATTTTTAGCAGTTTTCAGGATTTGTAGGCTGATTTTTACCCCTTCAGGGTCTTTTTTTGATCCTCAAGGGAACCAAAAACATGAACTACATCGTTAAAGACCAGGACTGAAAAAACAACCACCAGGAAATGAGACAGTTAAAGATTGTAAAGCAAATCACCAACCGCGAAAACCAGTCGCTGGATAAATATCTTACCGAGATCGCAAAAGTTGACCTGATCACTGCCGAACAAGAAGCCGAGTTAGCCAAAAGAATCAGAAACGGCGATCAGATTGCACTTGAAAAGCTTGTAAAAGCCAACCTCCGTTTCGTGGTTTCTGTGGCCAAACAATATCAAAACAACGGTATGTCTCTTGGTGATCTGATCAACGAAGGCAATGTTGGTCTCATTAAAGCTGCTTCCCGATTTGATGAAACCAGGGGATTTAAATTCATCTCCTACGCCGTTTGGTGGATCCGTCAGTCCATTATGCAAGCCCTTGCAGAACAATCACGCATCGTACGCCTGCCACTCAACAGGGTAGGTTCACTAAATAAAATCTCGAAGGCCTTCTCTGAATTGGAACAGAAATACCATAGAGAGCCCTCCGTTGAAGAAATAGCCAACTTGTTGGAAATCAGTGTAGATGAGGTGATGAACAACCAGCAATTGTCCGGCCGTCACGTTTCTGTAGATGCCCCTTTTGTTCAGGGTGAAGAAAACTCACTGCTCGACGTCCTGCAAGACAACGGTGAGCAAACTCCTGACCAAGGTCTGATGGAAGGGTCACTCAGAAAAGAAGTACAACGCGCATTATCAACCCTCTCCGAAAGAGAATCGCTGGTGATTTCTTCATACTTTGGATTGGATGGCTCTCAGGCAATGACGCTTGAAGAAATAGGAGAGAAGTTCGACCTCACGCGTGAACGCGTAAGGCAAATCAAAGAAAAGGCAACACGCAAACTCAAGAACAGCACACGAAGCAAGCTCCTAAAGGCTTACCTCGGCTAGTCGCCTGTTCTATTTTTCGGGTACCAGCAAGATCTTCCCTATGTGGGTACTCAATTCCATCTTCCGGTGAGCACTCGCTGCCTCTGAAAGTGGATAGATGGCGTCAATCACTGGCTTCACCTTTCCGCTAACCATCATAGGCCATACAACTTTGATAATTTCTTTTGTCAACCGGGCCTTAAATTCATTACTTCTTGATCGAAGTGTTGAACCGCTGATCGTCAGTCTTTTACGTAATATAGGTGTTAGTGAAAGTTGAGCTTGATTGCCACCCATAAAGTTGATCAGTAAAAGTCTTCCGTCCTCCCTCAACAATTCAAGGTGGTCGTTCAGATAAGGTCCGCCAATCATGTCAAGCACTACATCAACCCCTCGGCCCGCAGTGTACCGCAGCACTTCATCCTTAAAAGATTGAAGTTTGTAGTCCACCGCCAGGTGCGCGCCCAGCCTTTCGCATGCCCGACATTTCATTTCGCTACCCGCCGTCGCCAAGACCGTTGCACCCGCTGCCCGGGCCATCTGTATGGCCATAACTCCGATGCCGCTCGTCCCTCCCTGTACCAAGAGGGTCTCACCGCGCTTAATAGCACCACGCTCGAAAACGTTATGATAAACTGTGAAAATGGACTCAGGTAAAGCTCCTGAAGCCTCCAAATCTATTCCATCCCCAACAGGTATACAGTGGTCCGCCTCAGCCACAACGTACTCAGCATACCCACCTCCGCTCACCAAAGCACAAACCGCATCACCCTGCTTAATACCTTTCCCCCCACACCCTGGTCCAACTGCTTCAACGATGCCAGCCACCTCCAACCCTGGTATATCCTGCGGTGCCCATAATGGGGGCGGATAATGTCCCTTGCGCTGCGCGACATCCGGACGATTAACCCCAGCTGAAACAACTTTAATCAGTACCTGCCCGGGACCAGCCGATGGTCTTGGTCGAAATTCATAGCGTAAAACTTCAGGCCCTCCAGGCTCCTTGATCACTATACAACGCATTTGTTCCATTCCGAAATCTAACCACGGATAACCGATTGCTGATGGCAATTTCAGATCAATTGATAACTTAGGGTATGAAGTTATTGTTAGTACCAGTTTTTCTGTCGCCAATCCGTAGTTTCATCACCACTGGTTCCCCTTGCCATGACTGAAAGACTTAATCTTTGGATAAGCCTTGGCGCCGCAGTCTGGTTCATGGGCCTGATTACCATCAGCGAGTTGTCGATCGAAATGGTTTGGATTTCAGTAGTCACCGAGTTGTTCACCATCCCCATTGCGTTGGTTACACTCCTTAACTTCTTCCTAAGCTACCGCAATTGGAAACGCCGGGGGTTCATCCCTTCCAGCGATGCCCTTAGAGCGCTGGTGGTTTCCCTCTTTATCGGTCTGCTTCTATTTGTTTTTGCCTGATTTCTCCATTGATGAAATTCATCTTTTACACCACCAAAACCGCCTTCCTTTCTTCGATATTTAATTTATCTTCGCCGGTATTTCGGTGAGAATACGTAAGTGACTGATTATGAAGATACTGGTTTGCATTACCCACGTTCCCGACACCACCTCTCGAATCGCTTTCAGCGACAACAATTCAAAATTTGATACCAACGGGGTTCAGTTTATTATCGGTCCATACGATGACTATGCCCTTGCCCGCGCCATCGAAATAAAAGAAGCCCAACAAGCCGCTGTAACCGTGGTCTGTGCCGGAGGCCCCGAAACCGAGCCCACAATCCGTAAAGCACTGGCTATTGGTGCGGATGATGCCATCAGGATTAATTTTCTTCCAACCGACTCTTTTCAGGTTGCAACCCAACTTGCTTCCGTCATAAAAGAAGGTGGTTACGACCTTGTCCTCATGGGAAGAGAGTCCATCGACCATAATGGTGGCGTCGTACATGCCATGACAGCCGAGCTTCTGGGTTGGCCCTCCGTTTCACCGGTTATGAAGTTAGATCTGAATGGCAATACTGCTACCATGGTAAGAGAAATCGAGGGTGGTAAAGAAACTGTTCAATGTGATTTACCGCTCATCGCCGGCTGTCAGGAACCCATTGCAGAATGGAAAATTCCCAACATGCGTGGAATCATGGGTGCTCGAACAAAACCGCTGAAAGTTGTTGAGCCAACCTCAAATGAGTCACGCTCACAGGTAACCCGTTTCGAACTTCCTCCCACTAAAGGTGCTGTTAAAATGATTCCTGCTGAACAGGTTTCAGAATTGGTCACCAGATTAAAAAACGAAGCGAAAGTCCTTTAATTAGTTCAATCCTCAGATAATATCCGATTATGATTTTTTTTGCGGAAACCAACGAAGGAAAAATAAAGAAGGGTGCGCTCGAGGCGGTGTGCTTCGCGCGGGCGCTAAATCCTTCCTCCATCACTGCAGTTGTATTGGGCGAATGTTCCAACGAAGAACTTAATTCTCTTGGCAAGTACGGTGTCTCAAAAGTACTGCACGTTTCAGACCCCCGGCTTAATCAGGGGCAACCTGTTGCCATGGCCGAAGCCATTGCAGCTGCAGCGGTACAGGAGCAAAGTAAACAGGTTATCTTTTTTGGATCCGTGCTCTCATCAGTCGTCGCAGCAAGGGTAGCCGTCAAGCTTTCAGCGAGCCTGGTAACCGGCATTACCGAACCTTCGCTCGACAACCAATACAAAAGATCAATCTTCACAGGTAAAGCTTTTTCCACAGTCACCACCACGGCCGATTGTCAGGTTCTGGTGATTAGAAAAAATGCAGCTGAAGCAAGCGAGAAACCTTGCCAATGCTCCGTTGTTAATTTCACACCATCATTTTCCTCTACTGCCTTTGGTCTCAAAGTTCTGAGTGTAGAGAAATCAACCGGCGATATACTGCTACCTGAAGCCGAGGTCGTAGTCTCCGGTGGTCGTGGTATGAAAGGTCCAGAGCATTGGAAAATGCTTGAAGAGCTGGCAAAAACGCTTGGCGCTGCTACTGGATGCAGCAAACCGGTTTCCGATATGGGTTGGCGTCCACACCATGAACACGTTGGTCAGACCGGAATCAAAGTTGCACCTCAGTTATACATCGCCATTGGCATCTCTGGCGCCATCCAGCATCTTGCAGGTGTTAATGGTTCCAAATGCATTGTGGTCATCAACAAAGATGCTGATTGTCCTTTCTTCAAAGCAGCCGATTATGGTATTGTTGGCGATGCCTTCGAGGTTGTTCCTAAATTAACAGCTGCACTCAGGAACTCTGCATGAACAAAATAAAACTGGAAATCCTTGGACTTTCGTCGAGTCAGTCACAATCTGGCTCGTTCGCTTTGGTTCTAGGTGAAGTACAAGGCAACCGCCGTCTGCCCATTATTATCGGAATGTTCGAGGCCCAGGCCATCGCCATAGAAATTGAAAAGATCACGCCTTCAAGACCCATGACGCACGATCTTTTCAAATCATTTGGTAACATCTTCAATTTCCGCGTCGAGGAGATTATAATTTCTGATATCAAGGAGGGGGTATTCTTTGCCCAGGTGGTCGTCACCGACGGCGAGAAACATAGCTCCATCGATTCAAGACCTTCCGATGCCATCGCCATTGGTCTTCGCTTCGGTGCTTCTATCTATACCTACGACAGCGTGCTGAACGAAGCAGGTGTAACAGTAACCGAACAAGAGGAGGAAGCCGAAGCTGACCTCGAACAAGGAGAAGGGGAGGAAGAAATAAAAAAGTCGGTGAAGCCCTCTTCATCAGGCAAGGCAAAACCATCAAAAAAGTCTGGCGAACTTAAAGGTCTGAGCGTCGATAAGTTAAATGAATTGCTCAAGCAGGCAATTGATAACGAAGATTACGAACGGGCTGCCCGCATCCGCGACGAACTCAACAAACGGAACTGATTTAATCGCTTATTTCCTTACCTTTCAGGATTGTCTTATCCCTGAAAAATGGAAATATTACGCGGAATCATTGGCCTTGGATTTATAGTTCTGATCGGCTACCTCATCTCCTGGAACAAAGGTTCCGTACCCTGGCGAACCGTTATCATTGGAATCATCCTTCAGATTTTTTTGGGTCTCGCCATCTTTAAAGTTGGATTCATCAATCAGGGTTTCGGATGGCTGAGCAGCCAATTCGTTGCCTTCCTTGATTTTGCCCGACAAGGAGCAGTTTTCTTATTTGGCGGTCTATCCATCAACAGTTTTAACGACCCCAACGCCGGACATAGCCTCGGATTTTTATTCGCCTTCCAGGCTTTGCCTACGGTAATATTTTTCTCAGCAGTTACCAGTGGCTTGTACTACCTCGGTATACTTCAAAAAATTGTCTACGGTTTTGCGTGGATTATGGTTCGAACCATGAAGCTGTCTGGCGCTGAATGCCTGTCCGCTTCTGCCAATATTTTTATGGGTCAGACAGAAGCCCCGCTGCTCGTCAAGCCATTCATAAAAAACATGACGCGGTCTGAGCTTTTTTGTTTGATGACAGGCGGTATGGCCACGCTGGCTGGAAGTGTACTGGCCGTTTACGTTGGTATGCTTGGCGGTGCTGATCCTGCCGGCAGGCAAACTTTTGCCACCTATCTTTTATGTGCATCCATCATGAATGCTCCGGCGGCCATCGTTATGTCCAAACTGATCCTGCCTGAAAGCGAGCCTGAAAAAATCGACTCCAGCCTTGTGGTGAACAAAGAACAATTGGGGGTAAACCTGATCGATGCTCTGGCTGGTGGGGTAAGCGACGGGGTAAAATTGGCTTTGAACATCGGCGGTATGTTGCTCGCTTTTATCGCTATGATTCTTGCACTGAATTGGATGCTCAATGGAGTCGGTGGAATTTTTGGTATTAACGAAATAATCACCGCCTCAACCGGTGGTGTTTATTCCGGCCTAAGTCTTGAATATCTTTTAGGTCAGCTTTTCCGCGTTTTTGCTTTTATGATGGGCATCGACTGGAGTGAATCACTTCAGGTGGGTAGTCTCCTTGGTAAGAAAATGGTGTTGAATGAATTTTTGGCCTATGCCGATCTTTCAGCGTACAAAGCCAAAGGTTTCCTGGGTGAAAAAGCAGTCCTGATTTCAACTTTTGCGTTGTGTGGATTTGCCAACTTTAGTTCCATCGCTATTCAAATTGGCGGTATCGGTGGACTGGCTGAGGTAAGAAAGGGTGATCTGTCCAGGTTGGGAATGCGTGCCATGCTCGCAGCCTTCCTAGCGACCATGATGACCGCTACCATTGCCGGAGCCCTATTTTAAATCTACCCATCACATTAATTTTCAGCGACCTTCGACATGAAAATCCTGAACGCAACCTTAGCAGTTCTCTTTCTGGTTTTTACCATCGTGCAGATTAACGACCCGGATCCATACTACTGGATGTTTATTTACATTTCTATGGTTGGATTTTCTTTGTTGGCCTTTTCAGAAAAATTTCTTCCTCGCATTATGCTCCTTTTTGTTGGTGGATATCTTCACGCAATGTTTCAATTGCGCTATGGAATTAAAGACTGGCTTTTATCTGAAAACCTCAGTCTTTTATTTGAGGAGTTCGCCAAAATGCAATACCCCTACATCGAAGAGTCAAGAGAGTTCCTCGGACTGGCCATTTGCTTGCTGGCCATTGGTGTATTCTACTTTCAATATTGGAAGTCCCTCAAAAATGCCTGACAATGCAGAGGACTGTCTATAAATTCCTTCTGTCAATCTCCTTTGTTGCTTTTTCCTTTTCTTTATCGGCTCAGTCACTGGATCATTTAAAGATCGAAGACGGAACTCTTATACACATTGAATTTGATGGAAATAAGATTGAGGCGGTCAATAAACCATTGATTGGTTTCCTGCTAAATGGAGCCTGGCATAACGCCGGCACCTCGTCGTCCATTGAAATTTCCGAAATCAGTGAAAGTAAGCAAGATGGTTTTCTTCGCCTTCGGCTTTTATTGATAAACAGTAGCGCCGATACAATTAGGCTGGGCAATGTGCTGCCATTGGATGTCAACAAAAGTAATATTCAGATCACCGGCCTTGGCAATCACCCACTCTCACGTGCTCATCTGTTGGTACCCGGGCGCAGCCCTGTAAATGTGATTTTGCCAGACAATGCATGGGAGCTTGGTTATACCGATTACAAAGTTGGTGAACTTGAATTTTTTGCCTTGAGCCGGCGTGATGCAACGACCATTCAAAAGGGAACACGCAAGCGATTTGAAACCATTCTATTTCCTGGAGGTAGTGTGGAATACAACCTTTGGTTGGAGGCAGTCAGAGGTAATTGGCAAGATCGAATTACCCGATGCTTCGCTCACAGAAAACTTTTTGACCTTGAAAAATTTGACAACGCCATGTACCAACGCAGCGATCAGGCTTGGATACGAAAGGCCTTTGTGATGCATTTGCTGATGGGATGGGACAAAAGTTTTTACGATTACAAGTCAGGCAAATTCGGGCTCACCGATTTTATCCAAAAGGGTAAAAAACTTTACGGCGGTGATGATGTTCTATGCATTTGGCCCACCTGGCCATCGTTGGGATTGGACCAGCGCAACCAATTCGATCTCTATCGCGACCTGCCGGGTGGTCTTCCTGCCCTTAAGGCGCAAGCCGATTCCTTGCGTAGGATGGGTACTCGCTTTTTTATAGCCTACAATCCATGGGATGAAGGCACACGCAAAGAAGCACACCTTGAAGGGTTGAAAGTTTTGCTTCGTGAAACAGGAGCCGATGGTGTTGTACTGGATACCCGCGGATCATCCAGTAAAGAATTACAGGATGCGGCCGACGCAGTAAGGCTGGGAATTGTGATGTACAGTGAAGGTATGGCAGTTCCAAAAGATATGCCCGGTATTGTGGCCGGGAGGGTACACAATGCCTTGTATTACCCGCCCATGCTCAACCTCAACAAGCTGATCCAGAATGACTTTGCCATTTTTAGGGTTGCCGAGGTTTTCAAGGAGCCAATCCTTCGTGAATACGCTACAGCATTTTTCAATGGCTATGGAACCGAAATCAATCAGTTTGCACCCGGTCACCCCGACTGGGAAGATGATCAATACCGCTATCTGGGAAAAACATCCATGCTCCTAAGAGAAAACGCAAGCAATTTTTATCAGGGGAAATTTACCCCGCTGATTCCCACGGAGCACGATAGCATTTGGGTCAATGAATTCAGTTTGAACACAAAACGTTTGTTCACCATTTACAACAACCTTCCAGATGGTTTTAATGGAAAGCTCTTCAGGACTGCAATGGATGAAAATGAGCACATGATAGACCTTTGGAACCACGAAGAGCTACAGCCTCAGGGTTCAGGTGGATTAAAATCAGTGTCGGTCAAAGTGGATGGTTTTTCGAAATGGTTTTCAGGGACCAACAATGAGGGGCAAAACGGTTGTGTCGCCGTATTTAAAAAATCATTGGTCGTAGATTATAAAAATGGTGCTCTGACCTGGTCTGATCAAACCGCTCGTCGTATTCGTATCTGGGCCGGCAATCCAGATTATTCCAAGGTTCCATTGCAATTCGAAAGTAGGGAAGGTGCAATAAGGCCAAAAGATCATTTCGGATCATTTGAAGGAAAGTTGGTTGTACAGGCCTTCGACCAGGAAAATGAACTCCAGGATGAACGGATAGTATTTATTACCCCTGGCACACCAATTTTGATTTCAACTACGCACAAAACTCCAGTAACGAATTCAATTCCAGTTGGAATGGTAAAAATTCCTGCCGGTCAGTTTACAATGAAGACCACCCACGGAGATGAATTCATTCGGTATCCAGAGGATTCCAATGAAGCATCCAGCGTAAAGTCTTTTGCCATGGATCGCCATCCGGTTACCAATAAGGAGTTCCTGCAATTTATGTTGGCAACCAACTATAAGCCTTTAGACACGATTAATTTCCTGAAACATTGGAGCGGGGGAAGGCCAAAAACAATTGAAGAGAATTTTCCGGTTGTGAATGTGTCATTGGAAGACGCTATGGCCTACGCCAAATGGAAAGGAAAAAGATTACCAACTGAAATAGAATGGCAATATGCTGCTCAATCCAATGATTATCGTGAATGGCCCTGGGTTCAGAAGAAACCTGTTACCCGAAAAACAGAATATGTGAACGAAACGTTAACGGTTACACGATTGGAGGGTATACCTGGCGAGCGATGTAATCTTGGTGATGGTTCATTGTATCCGGTAGGTAAATTTCCTCGTGGTGCAAATATCTTCGGTCTCCAGGATCTTGTAGGCTCGGTTTGGCAAATGACAGCCGATGAGTACGAAAGCGGCAGCTATCGTTATATTATTCTTAAGGGTGGAAGTTATTTTAGGCCGTCGGCAAGCTGGTGGTATGTTCAGGGAGGTCCGCGCGAATTACACTACAGACAATATTTGTTAAGGGTTTCGAGGGGATTTGAAAGAAATGCTACGGTCGGTTTTCGCTGCGTAGTGGACCTGGAACCCTAACCTTTTAAACTTTTATTGAATTAACGTTCGCGTATTTATCCTATTTTTATCTGACTCAAACGAAAGTAAACATGACTTCACGAAGAAAATTTATCCGTCAGGCTGGAATGGCAGCTGCTGGTGTTGGTATCACCATGAATTCCTTTGCTACCGGAAAATCCATTTTAGGCGCAAATGGGAAAATTAATGTTGGCGTTATTGGAGTTAACGGCATGGGATGGTCCGACGCCAAATCAATGATGAAATTGCCGGAAGTAAACATCGTGGGATTGTGTGATGTCGACGACAATGTTTTGAATTGGAGGAAATATGAGTTGGCCAAGGCAGGAACTGCGGTGACCACTTATGGTGATTATCGCAAAATGCTTGAGAATAAAGACATCGATGTAGTAATCGTCGGCACACCCGATCATTGGCATTGTTTACAAATGGTGGAGGCCTGCAGTGCAGGAAAGGATGTGTATGTAGAGAAACCGGTAGGAAATAGCATTGAGGAATGCAATGTTATGGTAGCTGCTCAGGAGCGTTATGGTCGCGCGGTTCAATGTGGCCAATGGCAGCGCAGCGTTCCCCATTTTGTGGAGGCATTGAATTTTATAAAGAGTGGTAAACTTGGGAAGATCAGAACGGTAAAAGCCTGGGCTTATCAGGGTTGGATGACCAACATCGAAGTAAAACCAGACAAGCCTGTTCCGGCGGGTGTGAACTACAACATGTGGTTGGGTCCGGCCACGCGAAGAGCGTTTAATGAGAACCGCTTCCATTTTAATTTCCGTTGGTACTGGGATTATGCCGGCGGACTCATGACCGACTGGGGGGTCCATCTGATTGATTATGCATTGTTAGGTATGGACGCAACTTTGCCAAAGTCCGTGATGGCGATTGGGGGTAAGTATGCCTATCCTGACGGAGCGCACGAAACACCCGACACACTTACGACAGTTTATGAATTCGACGGTTATAGTATGATTTGGGAACAGGCCCAAAGCATCAGCAACGGAAATTATGGCCGCGATCATGGAATAAGTTATATCGGGAACAATGGAACACTGGTATTATCCCGCGGTGGGTGGGAGGTAATCCCGGATGAAAAAAGGATGGAGGCAGTACCCTTAAGGTCGACGAAAGAAAGTGGGTTGGATTTACATACCAGGAATTTTATTGATGTGGTAAAATCCAGAAAGTTTGGTGAGTTGACCTGTCCGATCCAGGCAGGTGCCCATGTTGCCAAAGTTTGTCAGATGGGTAACATCTCGTATCGTACCGGAGGAAGAATTTACTGGGATGGATCGAAAGGACTATTTCAGGAAAAGGAAGCCAATGGGTATATCAATGCGCAATACAAGAATGGTTATGCAGTGCCGAAGATTTGATCCGCTTTCTCTTATTGTGAATGTCTAAATTGAAATTTCAGGTTTCACACCCATCCCTGTAACAATTGAGTTAAATAACCACGGTACGCAGTGCAGCAATGCTGCAAATAAAAAAGGAGCCCAATGAGCTCCTTTTTTGCGGTCCGGACGGGACTCGAACCCGCGACCTCCTGCGTGACAGGCAGGCATTCTAACCAGCTGAACTACCGGACCAATATTTCAATTTCACTTCTTTGTCTTTCCATTCAACCCGTCGACCTTCCCGCCACGCGGGACATTCTAACCAGCTGAACTACCGGACCAATATTTCAATTTCACTTCTTTGTCTTTCCATTCAACCCGTCGACCTTCCTGACAGAATCGTCAGGACATTCTAACCAGCTGAACTACCGGACCAATATTTATAAAACCTCAACTTCTCTACACCTACTTCAGCCTACTCAATTGCTGTATTCCTCCTGAAAACAGGCCGCAAATATATTTGTTTAATTGATAAATCAGCGACCATTGACGTCATTTTGACGCTAAAAACTGTCAAAAATCGTGGATTTAACCACTCCCCTGGAACGAGTACCCCTAATCAAGTGCCACCAGGTCATAACTAGTGTTCCGACTACCCCCAGGTTGTTTTTCCATGAGCCCTTTTGCAATAAGATCCTGAACATCACGCAGAGCAGTGTCTTGAGAGCACTTATTAATTTTTGCCCATTTTGAAGAGCTTAACTTACCTTCAAATCCATCGAGCATTTTATTGATAATCCTTCTTTGACGATCATTTAAACTATGGTCTTTACACTTTTCCCAATACTTTGATTTATAGATAGTTCTTTTCAAGTTTTCCTCAGATGATTTTATAGCCCGATTCAGGCAATCAATGAACCAAACCAGCCATGAGGTTATTTCTAATTCACCTTTCTGGGTCTTTTCAAGAATCTCATAGTACTGTTTTCTCTCCAAGCGAATTTGAGAGGACATGCTGTAGAACCTACTTGAAATACCATCTGCACGACAAAGGAGCATTTCAGTGATTGTTCTGGCCAACCTGCCATTTCCGTCATCAAAAGGATGAACGGTAATGAACCACAGGTGTGCTATACCTGCTTTCAAAATTTGGTTGATGTCCTCATGTTGGTTGTGCCACTTTAAAAATCTCTTCATTTCAACTTTCAACAACGATGGATCCGGTGCCCTGAAATGAATTTTTTCCCGTCCAATGGGACCAGAAACTACCTGCATTGGATCATCCTTGGTATTATTTCGCCATCGACCAACCACAATTTTTCTATCCGAACCATACCCCTTAGGAAACAAAGCATTGTGCCATCGATAAAGGCGCAAATCTGAGAGTGGCTTATTAAAATTTTGAGTTGCGTCGAGCATAACATCAACCAGGCCATCCACATTCCTGTCGGAGGGTACAAGCCCCGCGATTTCTATTCCAAGTCTACGGGCAATGGAGGATCGAACCTCAGAATTGTTCAGTATCTCACCTTCAATCTCATTTGATTTAATGATCTCCAAGGTCATTGTTTCCAATAAAGCCTCTTTTTGGAGTTTAAACCCAAGGTTTTCCATCCTCCCGATGAGTCGACCCTGCCTGTGACTTACCTCTATTAATAAGCCTTGAACCTTCTCCTTATCCCATGTGAAATTGGGCCAGTGTGGATGTTCATGAATGTACATTCGTCGCGTTATTTGCGGTGAATGTAAGATAGATTCTCCGCATCCTCAAACTATTCGTCGCTTTTTATGCGGAGAATAATGGATGATTAAAACCGAGTAGCTATACGTTCATTTTCTTGATAATCGTAGAATTTACCCAATCTGCAGGCAATGACCATTCAATCCTTTCCTCTCAATGGTTAACTTTCGACGACAATTACCAATGAATCTTCTCACCCGGCTGTCAGCCCTGATTCTTCTAGCAATCCTTTGGTACGCTTGCAGCCAATCTGATATAGACCGTGGCGAATCACTTGCAAAAACCTACTGCGGCAGCTGTCACCTTTTCCCTGAACGGCATAAATTCATCAAAGAAAAAATCTTCGTAGCGCCACTCATTATCAGGTGAATTGAAATAACCTCTCGTGCCGGTATTGGCATCCGGCATAACAATAATCATGGGTGTTGCACTTCCATCGGCAATGGCCTGATCGGCGATGTGCTGAACCTCACCGAATTGTACCCAACCTGTTTGATCATCACCTCCGCCATGCAGCAAATACAATACAGGATAACTTCTTTGCGATTGATCGTATCCCGCAGGAAGGTAAATGGCATACTTCCTTTCCATTTTCAGAATCTTACTGGGAACCGACAGATTGTCGTACACCCTTGACTGACCAAACAAGGAAGTGCACACCAGCAGAAGTAGGAGGGTTGATGAAATTTTCATGGGTTGAGGGTTTGATGGTTTAAATCACCGTCTTGAATTTAACGCTCTTCCTTTAAATATTGATCACGTTTACACCGACGGTGGAATTATTCTTTATGGTGAAATACCTGTTTATGAACGTCTGATGATTGTTTTTAACTAAATTTCATTTACCATTAAACCGGTATGGCAACCAGTCAGCGAACAATTTTTGTAATCGGAAGTTCCAATACCGATATGGTTGTCAAAAGCCCCCGCATCCCTATGCCTGGTGAAACCATTTTGGGTGGCGAGTTCATGGTATTCCAAGGCGGCAAAGGTGCAAATCAGGCTGTTGCGGCTTCAAGGTTGGGTGGGAGTGTCACTTTTGTTACTTCACTCGGTTCCGATTCTTTTGGCGATGAAGCTTTAAAAGGATTCCAAAGGGAAGGGATGGACATCACATTTGTTACACGGCATCCTTCGGCTGCCACCGGTGTCGCATTGATTAGTGTGGACGATCAGGGACGTAATTCTATTGTCGTAGCTCCAGGGGCGAATGCCAAGCTAGGTGCTAAGGAGGCAATTAACGCCTTAGAATCAACAAGGGAATCGAAGATCATTTTGATGCAATTGGAAATTCCTATGGATACCATTGAAAAGATATTAAAGGAATCCTCCACCGGCGATATCCGGATTCTTAATCCAGCACCGGCAGCCAAAATTCCGCTCCATTGGTATCCACGCATCCAAATCATTACACCAAATGAAACGGAAGCTTCTTTACTTACTGGCATCAACGTAATCGATTTGAAATCCGCCACCAAATCTGCTGAATGGTTTCATGAACAAGGTGTTCAAATTGTTGTTATTACACTCGGGGAAAAAGGCGCTTTTGTATCGGATGGAAAAAGCAGATGGATGACGGCCTCTCCTCAGGTGCACGCCATCGACTCAACTGCTGCTGGTGATTGCTTCAATGGTGCCTTGGCAGTTGCATTGGCTGAAAATAAAAATCTAGAGACCGCAGTTCAATGGGCCTGTGAAGCTGCGTCTATTTCTGTTACGCGTATGGGCGCACAAGTTTCCATGCCTCTCCGAAAAGAATTAAAACCATAAACCACTATATGAAAATAATAAGGTTGCTACCAGTCCTTCTTCTATTGTTGCTGCTCAATGATGCCACCGCACAATTGAAAACCATAAGTCTGGAATCTCTAAAAGATAAAATTAAAGGTGGTTGGGCGGGTCAGACCATCGGTGTAACCTTTGGTGGTCCGGTTGAGTTCAGATTTAATGGGACCATGATCAATGATTATCAGCCCATCGTTTGGTATGATGGTTATTTGAAGCATACCATGGAAAACAATGCGGGTTTGTATGATGACCTGTACATGGATCTGACATTTGTAGACATCTTTGAAAGGGAAGGTCTGGATGCACCGATCGAATGTCATGCGAAAGCATTCGCCAACGCCGGGTACGCTCTTTGGCATGCAAACCAGGGTGCTCGCTATAACATCCTCAATGGAATCATGCCGCCCAAATCCGGTACCTGGGAGTCCAATCCCCATGCCGATGATATTGATTTTCAGATTGAAGCTGATTTTTCCGGGCTGATGTCACCTGGCATGCCAAACACAGCCGCTAAAATCGGAGACCCTATCGGACACATCATGAATTCTGGTGAAGGATGGTATGGTGGTGTATTTGTGGGAGCCATGTATTCATTGGCGTTCTTCAGTAATGACGTTCGATTTATTGTTACCGAAGCCCTGAAAACCATTCCAACGCAAAGTCCATTTTATCAATGCATCAAAGACGTGATTGCCTGGCATAAACAATACCCGGACGATTGGAAAAGAAATTGGTTTGAGATTCAGAAGAAATGGTCCAGCGAGGTAGGCTGTCCGGATGGTGTATTTAGTGCTTTTAATATCGATGCCAAGGTGAATGCGGCCTACATTGTATTGGGATTGTTGTACGGGAATGGTGATTATACAAGAACCTTGGAAATCAGTGCACGTGCTGGTCAGGATGCCGATTGCAATCCATCCTCCGCGGCAGGAATCCTTGGAACCATGTTGGGTTATGAAAAAATTCCGGCTTATTGGAAAATGGGGTTGAAGGAGGCTGAGGATATTGATTTTAAATACACCACCATGTCGCTCAATGACGTGTATTCAATCGGACTTAAGCATGCATTGAAGATTATCGAAAAGAATGGGGGTAAGGTCGAGCGTGAAATGGTTTCAATCAATGCGGAAGCGCCTGTACCGGTTCGTTTTGAGCAAACCTTTCCCGGCCATTTCCCGATTTCCAAAACCTTTATTGGAAAAGACCTCACCGATGAGATTTCCTTTGAGGTAACTGGTAAGGGCTTGGTGGTTCGTGGTGAAGCAAAACCAGTTAGCCGCAGCAATTGGGATTATAAGGGTGAATTTTCTTTTCAAGCTGAAATGTATGTTGATGGATCACTAATCGAGCGGGTCTCTTTGCCGGCGAACTTCAGGGCTCGCAGGCATGAATTATTTTGGCGATACAATTTGCCCGATGGAAAGCATAAGGTAATCCTTCGACTTTTAAATCCTGATTCGGAATTTAAGCTTAGGGTAGAGGATGTACTGGTGTATGGTTCGACTCCTTATAAAGCAACATATTAGGACCATATCATGTTTATCCTAACAAGTTATTCATCGGCCGTTTTCTTTTGTGTGATCACCATGTTCTGTTGGGGATCCTGGGCCAATGCTACCAAGTTGACCAAAGACGGTTGGCGATTTGAATTGTTTTACTGGGATTACGTGTGGGGAATTTTAATTTGTTCACTAATCCTTGCGCTAACCTTGGGTTCGACGGGGTCGGAGGGAAGAGACTTTTTAACCGATCTATTTCAGGCAGATCGTTCGAATATTACTTCAGCGCTTCTAGGGGGAATTGTTTTCAATGCGGCGAATATTTTATTGGGAGCAGCTATTTCTATTGCGGGCATGTCGGTAGCATTTCCAGTTGGAATTGGTTTAGCGCTGGTGATTGGGGTAGTGATCAATTACCTGGATAATCCAGTTGGTGATTCGATGTTGCTTTCAATTGGTGTGGTGTCAGTGTCTGCTGCCATTTTATTAAATGCTTTTGCTTACCGCCGGATGTCAACGGTTGGTTCAGGTGTAACGGGGATGGGACTGTTGTTATCGGTAATCAGTGGGTCAATGATGGGGTTGTTTTACCGATATGTGGCAGGTTCGATGTTCGCTGATTTTTCAGTTCCGGAGACAGGTAAGCTAAGTCCTTACACCGCAGTAGTGGTATTCGCAGTGGGAATAGTTTTAAGTAATTTTATTTTCAATTCTATTTTAATGGCTAGACCGGCCGTTGGCAAACCAGTTACCTACAATCAGTATTTTTCCGGGTCTGCTAGGAATCACCTGATCGGTATGATGGGTGGTGTGGTTTGGTGTGTTGGAATGAGTTTCAATATTCTGGCTTCTGGTCTTGCCGGTCCTGCAATTAGTTACGGCCTAGGACAGGGTGCCACAGTCATCGCTGCATTGTGGGGAATCTTGATTTGGAAAGAATTTTCAGGTGCACCAAAAGGAACCAATAAAATATTAGCAATCATGATCTTATGCTATCTGGCTGGATTGGCACTAATTATCCTGGCCAGATAATTAATTGAAGACCTGCCTTAAAATTTACTGATCTGGGAATCCATCCATTGAATCCTATCCTTTATCCAGTTCTTCTTAATGGATATTTGATTGCGGTAGGAGGCCACATACGCTGATTCTGTTTTAGACTCTGGAAATAAATCTGGCCAACGTTTGAAATGTCGAGCTACGGCACCGGCCTTTATCAGGTAATCAGATTGTTCATCAATTATTTTGTTTATGTTCTGCGTATTGATGGCTTGGACTTTCATTTCATTCCAACGCGTTTTAAGAGCGGCTTTAAACTGAGGATCCTGCATGAGCCTTGGCCACCAGAAATTGATCAACCACAAATCATTCGGATAATTTTTATTGTATTCGTAAATCCATTGATTCGTTTGGCTGCGTCCTTCGTTGCCAAAGGCAAAATCAAAATCCCAAACAGGGCCGATAAAAACCTTACTACTTCTGTCCTTATACAAAAAAGTGCTAAGGCGATAGGCATCCGGATTGGCAGTCAGCTCATTAAGTAAAAAATGGTCAACAAAAGACGCTATGTCGATGTAATCCGTGTAGGTCCTGGTGTTAGAAGAAAAATCATCTTTAAGAAGTGACTGTTCAAAATCAACCATGTACTTGGCTATATAATCCTTTTGCTGCGATTTGATGGAAGTAGCTTTAGGGTACTCATATACATAGTACGTTTCTTCCGAATTTTTACCACCGTATGGTGCGTAGGATAAAAGCACTCCTTTGGTGTCATATGGGGAGCGCCATGATACCGCTGCTGTATAATTCGAATGGTCCGCCCAGGTCTCGCCGTCTGTCTTATCTATTTTAAAAATATATCCACCGGTCACGTTCGTGCCAGACAGATCCGATGAACCAAGCTTGGTCAGATTAAGTCGTGGTGCACTGCGGTCAACTTTCTCCATGAAAACATAAACACCAAGGTAATCTCCATTAATTTCCAACTCAGTCCAATCGGTTCGCACTGCATATCTTTTCACTTCATTCGATAGTCGGTAAATGAGGTAGTTATTCATGAACGTTCTGTCGTTGTATGGAGCATACAGGATCCAATCTTCTCCAATGGGCATTCCGAACATTTCCGTTGTAGTTTCTTTTTGCGCTGCATCCCAAATTTCCAGTCCATATGATTTCTGTGGATTGACGATGTATGAATACTTGCCCCTGTATTCAATTCCTATGGGTGTTGATTTCACCAAATCATTACCAAAATAATGTTCCAGTTTAGCGCCGACTTTAGGTTCGTTTACAATCGTATTTCCTTCTGTATTAATTTTCACTCGATTGATCGCAGGCGGTTGGATGAAATTTGCCGTCAGATTGAAATCTTGGGTGACTTCAACGGACAGGGGATTTTCGTCTGACTCTTTATCACCAGTCCAATTCACAAAATTCCAACCTGGGGTTGGAATAGCCGTAATGGTCAAGTTGGTGCCTTCATTATACACTCCACCGGCTGGTTCCGTAGATCCACCTTCCACAGGCGATGCGGTTACCGTTACCTTGAATTCACTAATTTTCTCAGTGCAGGCAACCAGCCCAATTTCTATAAGGATTAATAGAATAGTCCAGGTCTTAAATCGGAGCTGATGTTTAGGGAAATTCACGTTAGAAGGATTTGGAGGAAAAATAGGAAAAAAAATTGGGTATTAGCATCATACAGTTCCATTTGGCATACGCAACAAAATTCACAAAATCATTTTGCTCCATTTTAGTTGCCATTGACACCGAATTAACTTTTGCTTGAACCCTCTACGGTGCTTGCAACCAGGAAGATTTAGTGAAACTTATTCTCCTAAAAAAAAACTGTCCTAGATGTCCAATTCACTTTTCCTCAAAAAATCTCTTGCACTATTTTTCCTTTTTTTAATTACCAAAGCTAGGTCTCAATATTCCGGAGGAAATGGATCAGAATCCTCACCCTATCTGATTTCAAGTTTTAACGACTTAAGGACACTTAGTACCGATGTCGATAATTTTGACAAATTTTTTAAGCAAACCATTGATATAGACGCATCAGGCAGTACACAATTAAATTCAGGCGCAGGTTTCCTTCCCATTGGAAGCCAGTCATTCAAATTCCGGGGAACTTATGATGGAGGGAATTTTAAGATCGAAAACCTGGTGGTAAATAGGTCATCAACAGCGTATCAGGGTTTATTTGGATTCATCTCAAATGCCAAAATCAGTAAAATTAAACTGATCAATGTGACCATTAGTGGCGGACCAAATACTGGAGGAATTGTTGGGTGGATTGAAGGAAATTCCTCATCGATAAACAACTGCCAGGTATCAGGCGCCGTAACCAGTTCAGGAGATAATTGTGGTGGTCTCGTTGGTAATAACAACAGCCAGTCTCTTATTTCATTTTGCAGCTCATCTGCAATAGTCAGTGCGGGTGAGTATGTTGGTGGGTTAATTGGAATAACCAGTGGTTCTGTTACAGATTCCTATTCAACAGGTAATGTACTGAGTTGTTCGGCCTGCAGGTTTGTTGGTGGACTTATAGGGTCAAAAACAAATGGAAACTTTGAGGTTAAAAATTCATACGCCTCAGGTAACGTGTCCGCAGGTTACTATATAGGCGGTTTGATAGGGATAAATGGAACTGGTGGTGTGGTTGATTGCTATTCAACGGGTAGTGTTTCGGGATGCTCAGTTTGTAATGGCCCAGCTACAGGTGGATTAATTGGAACCAACTCGGGACCTATTACCAATTCTTACGCGACAGGAAATATTTTATCGGCTCAACGTTTCGTTGGAGGTCTGATTGGTGAAAATGGCGGTACCATTTCAAAATGCTATGCTACCGGCAACTTAACTCCATCGGGCAGCTTTGTGGGTGGATTGATAGGCACCAATACCGGTTCAGTAACAGATTCATATGCTACCGGATCTATAAATGCGGCGGCTATTCTTGGGGGTCTTATTGGAAAGAATACAGCCAATGTCACAAATAGTTATGCGACTGGCTCAGTCACTGGTAACAACTTTGGTGACAATGTCGGAGGCTTTATTGGTGAAAATACAGGAGCTGTGTCACTTTGCTTTTCAATAGGAAACATCACTAGTTTAAGGACAAATGTTGGTGGCTTTGTCGGATTAAATTCATCAACCGGTAGTATTTCCAACTCATACAGTGGAGGAAATGTTTCCGGCGTGACCAATACAGGAGGATTCGCAGGAGAATCAGCCAACAAGATTTCATTTTGCTTTTCAAAAGGAACGGTTAGTGGTCAAAATGAAACTGGTGCTTTCATTGGCTTGAATTCGGGAAGTGTTCAATCTGGATTCTATAATCAGGAGTCAACGGGCCAACTGCCTAAGGTCGGATTTGGGTTTACTTCTGGTATTTCAGGTCTTAATGCCTCCGATTTCAATGGAACTACATCACTCTCTAAGTTAAATGGATTTGATTTTTGTCAATATTGGATTCAATATTCAGGATATCCTATCCTTTATTGGCAGGACAAAACCATAAACCTTTCGATTGCTGCTCCAACGGTAAATAACACTGGAATATGTATTGGTCAAACTGCTGCTCCGCTAACAGCTACGGCGGATCAAGGCAATGTGCTCCTTTGGTATGGTACATCGGCCAGCGGTGGCACTTCGACAGTGACTGCGCCTGTTCCTGGAACATCATCCGCTACGGTAACAGATTACTACGTTTCTCAAAAAAATCCAATCACTGGCTGCGAGAGTGCCAGAGCTAAAATTTCAGTCACTGTTACGGCTAGGCCGGCAACACCAACAATTCAGGATGTTTCAACATGCTCCGCCGCTGGTAATTTAACCCTTACCGCAACACCATCTTCAGGTTCAAGTTTGGTGTGGTATGGTAACAATGAAACCGGAGGTCAAGCAGCAGAATCTGCGCCTGTTGCGGCATTAGATGTCAGTGGTGTGTTTGCTTTTTATGTGGCTCAGAAAGTGATTACCTCAGGATGTGAAAGTGAAAGGGTTAAACTTACCCTCACCGTAAAGGAAACGCCCGGTGCACCTACGGTGAGTGATCTAAGTCTTTGTTCAGGCGTCACCGCTGTTGCATTGTCTGCCACTGCGAATACTGGAAATCAATTGCTATGTTATGGTACGGCTTCAACAGGAGGGACGTCAACTTCCACAGCACCGACTCCGACAACAACTAGTGAAACAGATGTAAATTATTACGTCAGTCAAAAATCAAGCTCCAACAACTGCGAGAGTACACGGGCCAGGATACGTTTTGTGGTTAATAAAACACCAGAGGTACCTACCGTTGCGGATAAGGCTTTTTGTAAAGATGATCCATCTGCTCAATTAAATGTACAGCCTGCGGCAAACCTCTCTATACTCTGGTACGGCACGAATGCGACAGGGGGAACAGGTTCAGCTGAAGCGCCAACACCTTCAACAAGCATTGTAGGTGAACAGAAATTTTATCTTTCTCAATTGAATTCGGCAACTGGATGTACAAGTCCTCGCGCTTTAATTACTGTCAAAGTAAACGATTTGCCTTCAGCCCCACAGGTGCAGGACGTCTCCTACTGTCTTGGTCAACCCCCTAAATTGCTTACGGCTATTGCAACGGCACCAAATATTTTGCTATGGTATGGAAATGATGCTCTTGGCGGTAATGCCAGCACCACCGCTACCTTGCCAGATATTACATCAACCGGTTCTGTTGCTTATTACGTTGCTCAAAAAAATACATCCACAGGATGTGAAAGTTCCAGGTCTAAAATCAATGTTATTGTAAATAACCTACCTGCAATTCCCGAAGCAATTAAATCATATACTTATTGCTCTGGTGAAAAGTCAACCTCATTATCGGCCGTAGCTGTTTCTGGTAATGGACTGGTTTGGTATGAGAACAATTTGCCTAATTCTATTGGCTCATCAAATGCCCCAGTGCCTGCGACAAATTTGCCTGGCAACTTTCTTTTCTTCGTTGCACAGAAAAATACAACAACACAATGTGAAAGTGCTAAAGTGCAAGTTGAAGTACTTGTGAAAAAATCGCCTGATAAGCCTATTATTTCGGCTGATGGTTTGGGTACTGAAGGCGTGACGCTTTCATCATCAAAAGAAATAAGCTATCAATGGTTCTTCAATGGCCAGCTGCTCAATGGTAAAATCAATCAAACGTTAGAAATCAGTGAACTTGGTGCATATAAAGTTGTTGTTACGAAAGATGGTTGTTCGAGTCAGTCTGATGACTTTGTCCTAACCATTACTGGAATTTTAAAAGAGCGTGAATTATTAACCATCTACCCAAATCCTGCAGCACAATCCATAAGGATTAATTGCTCGGACCTTTCTGTTTTAAAATTTAAAGTTTCGATAATGGACTCTAAAGGCAGTTTGGTTCTTAGTATGCCGATTAATACGAATGGCCGGGAAATTAATATTGAAGGTCTGCCATCAGGAGTTTATTTTCTCAAACTTGAGGGCGAAAATTATCTTCAGACCAGAAGGCTCATTGTAAAACGATAAGATCGAGGCATAATACATCTTTCAGGCTTCTTTTTGCCAACCTAAAATCACTATTTTGGCGCCGCTAAAGATCTATGCGAGCGCACTACTTTATTCTTTTGCTTTTGGTTGGATTGGGTTCCACAAGCTATGCTCAAAAGGTTTCAGTTAATCCGGTAATCTCACCCGCTGTATTTGGTCCCAACGATCAAATTACCGTTACCTATGATGTCACAGGTACCACTCTGGCAAACCTCAACAATGCCTGGATCTGGGTCTGGATCCCGAACAAATCTATTGATTCACGCTACAACATCAATCCAGCAACATCTACAGCGGATCCTGCCAAATTCACCAAATCCACTGCCAACAGTAAAGTCACCTGGTCCATAACTTTTAAACCCGCTGATTTTTTTGTTTCATCCATCGCTGCAGAGAAATCTCTAGGCATGCTCATAAAAGCAAATGACTGGTCCTTTGGTCAATCGACCGACTACATCGCATCACTGGGCTACCAAATCACCTTAAAAGAACCTCAATCAACTTCAGTATTCCTTAAATCAGGCCAAAGCCTATCCGTAATGGCCGAATCACCCGTACCCGCTGACTTCAAATTTTTTTTAAACAATACTCAGATCCAAGCCTCAACCAATACCACCACCTTCCAGACGCTGGTTGCAGTCCCCGATGCACCCATCTCTGGATCAATAAAGATTACCGCAACAACCACGGCAGGTAATGCAACTGCAGAAACTTTAATATCCTACGTTGTGGGAAAAGATTCACCACTCCAACCCAAACCAAAGGACATCCAACCTGGAATTAATTACCACTCAGATCCTTCACGGGTTACCTTGTGCCTCCAAGCACCAGGTAAATCCTCGGCATATGTGATCAGTGACTTATCGGATTGGCAGGCAACAGAGGACTATATCATGAAACGTGATGGTGAATTTTTCTGGATAGAACTCGCAGGAATTCAGCCCTTGACAGAATATGCCTTTCAATACCTCGTAGATGGTGGACTTAAAATGGCTGATCCTTATGCGGACAAAATACTTGATCCTGACGATCGTCTGATTCCTGCGGCCAACTACCCCTCACTTAAATCTTTTCCAGCCAAAGCACTCAACAGCGAGTGGTATTACAATCGCGTTTCCATCTTTCAAACTAATAAACCAAGGTTTGAATGGAAGTATGACAAATACCAACGGCCTGATAAAAACGCCTTGGTCATTTATGAATTGCTCATTCGTGATTTCTTTGGTTCAACAGGAAGAACCTATAAAAATTTAATCGACACCATTGGGTACTTTAAACGTCTTGGTGTAAACGCTGTCCAGCTCATGCCTGTAATGGAATTTAATGGCAATGATAGTTGGGGCTACAACCCGACATTTATGTTTGCACCCGACAAATATTATGGACCTGCTGAAAAATTGAAGGAATTTATAGATCGATGTCATGCGAACGGCATAGCCGTAATCATGGACATTGCAATGAACCACCAGGATCTACCAAACCCAATGGTCATGCTGGACTTCGACTTCAAAAAATTTGCGCCCACAGCGTCCAATAAGTGGTTCAACGTCTCCGCAACACATCCCTTTAGTGTGTTTTATGACCTGAACCACGAAAGCGCCTATACAAAGGCATATCTTGACACTGTTAACCATTATTGGTTAAAGGAATTTCACATCGACGGATATAGATTCGACTTATCCAAAGGTTTTACACAAACTTCCAATCCAAACAACGTTTCAGCCTGGGGAAATTATGATGCGTCTCGTATCAATTTATTGAAACGAATGTCCGATAAAATTTGGTCGCATTCGCCCAACGCCTGGATTATCCTTGAACACCTTTCTGAAAATCAGGAAGAGAAAGTTTTAGCTGAATATCGGTCTGAGGAAGGAAAGGGAATGATGCTTTGGGGTAAAATGACCGATGCATACAATCAGGTAACCATGGGCTATTCAGAGAACAGCGCTGTTGCAGGTGTTTACCATAGCGCAAGAGGATGGAATGTTTTGAACCTCGTAGGCTATATGGAGAGCCATGATGAAGAACGATTGATGTATAAAAACCTCACCTTCGGAAATTCAAAAGATGGATACAATATAAAAGACCCCGAAGTTTCACTTCGTCGGATGAAATCAATCTCTAATTTCTTCTACCTCGTTCCAGGGCCTAAAATGCTTTGGCAATTCGGTGAGTTGGGATTTGATTATTCCATCAATCGCTGCGAAAACGGATCGATTAATCCTCCAGGTTCAGATGGTGGTGATGGCGACTGTAGATTGTCACCAAAGCCTCCTGGTTGGGATTTTAAAAATGATTATTACAGAATGGGCTTGTTCAACCACGCTGCAGACCTGATCCGACTCAAAAAATTATTCTCGGTTTTTCAGGATGGCGTAGCCGAATTTAAAAACGACGGATTGACCAAGGTACTTAGCATTAAAAACAAGAACTATTCCGATCAACCAGCAGACGCTTCTCAAATGAACGCTGTAATTGCCGGAAATTTTGAACTAACTGCCAAAGGGATCGATATAAATTTTCCTCACTCAGGCAGTTGGTATGAATACTACTCTGGAAAGAAATTTGATGTGAAAAGTAATTCAGTGACCTTAAACCTTCAACCCGGTGATGTGTTTTTGTTCACAGATGTAACCATCGACTACCCGCTGATTACGGGATCAGAGGAAACCTTTCCGATTGGTTTTAATCAACCATACCCTAATCCGGCAGATGATTTTGTTTTCCTTCCTTTCGATTCAGAGGTTGTGCAAGCCATTTCGGTACAGGGAAAAACCTTTGTTCTGGAACGCTCCGAAGACAAGTCATGGAACACCACGCCATTGCCAACCGGACTTTATTTGATTCGTGGCGTGATGGATGGCAAAATGCGTTCATTAAAGCTAATAAAGGGGCATAACCGCTGAGTTTGCCCAAAACCTAGGCCCCTTAAATTTCCTATATTGCAGCCCGTTTAGCGCATTAAATTATGCTCCTTGATTTTGAAAAACCCATTGCTGAGTTAGAGCGAAAGCTTGAGGATATGAAGCAGTTGGCCGATGAATCGGATAAGTCCGTTATGGACGCCATCCGGGCACTCGAGAAAAAGATTTTTGAGCTGAAGAATGAGACCTTCGAAAATCTTACAGGTTGGCAACGGGTGCAACTCTCAAGACACCCTGATAGGCCATACACACTGGATTATATTTATGAAATGACTACCGACTTTATCGAACTGCACGGCGATCGTCAGGTCTCGGATGATAAAGCGATGGTAGGAGGACTCGGTTCTATTGATGGCCAGACCTTCATGCTGATCGGGCAACAAAAGGGAAGAAACACCAAGCAGCGGCAGATGAGGAACTTTGGAATGGCCAATCCTGAAGGCTACCGCAAAGCCTTACGCCTGATGAAGATGGCTGAGAAATTCAATAAACCAATCGTAACGTTTATTGATACGCCGGGCGCATTTCCAGGACTTGAAGCAGAGGAGCGTGGTCAGGGCGAGGCCATTGCGAAGAATCTGCGCGAAATGTTTATGCTCAAAGTACCTGTCATTTGTGTCATCATCGGTGAAGGTGCTTCTGGTGGTGCACTTGGTATTGGTATTGGCGATAAGGTTCTGATGCTTGAAAACACGTGGTATTCAGTTATTTCACCTGAATCCTGTTCCTCCATTCTATGGAGAAGCTGGGACTACAAGGAAAAAGCAGCTGACGTGCTCAAGCTTACTGCTTCTGACATGCTAAACCTGAAATTAATCGATGGCATTATAAAGGAACCGCTCGGTGGCGCTCACAACAATTTGAAAGAAATGTCAACAGAGCTCAAACGTGTGCTTCTAAAAGAGTTTAGTGAACTGAACGCCTTATCCGCTGACGAACGAATCAACAACCGTATAGAAAAGTTTAGTGCTATGGGTGTTGTGAAAGAACCTTCCTGATTTTAAAATGAAGCTTCACGTCATTAATACCGGAAGCTTTAAACTGGATGGCGGCGCCATGTTTGGTGTTGTACCAAAATCCATATGGCAACGGACCAATCCTGCCGATGAAAACAATCAAATTGACATGGCCATGCGGTGTCTTCTGATTGAAGATGGAAATCATCTCATGCTCATCGATAATGGCATAGGGACCAAGCAAAAACCAGAATTTTTCAAACATTATCATCTTTCCGGTGATTATGAATTGCATGCTTCATTGAAACAGGCGGGTTTTAGTGCATCCGATATTACAGATGTCTTTATAACCCATTTGCATTTTGATCACTGCGGAGGTTCAGTGGAATACCGCAATGGTAAATTGGTAACGACCTTCCCCAATGCACGATACTGGTCCAACCAGGATCATTGGATATGGGCTACCCATCCGAACGCTAGAGAAAAGGCGAGTTTCCTAAAAGAAAACATCGATCCAATTGAAGAAAGTGGTCAACTTCGAATGATCGATCCGGGCGCTGCAAGCCGATTTACATTCATGGATATTTTCTTCTGCTCTGGTCACACCGACAAGATGATGATCCCCATGATTCATTACCGGGACCATACGGTTTGCTTTATGGCAGACTTGCTTCCTACCGTTGGTCATATCCCACTGCCGTATGTCATGGGATACGACACAAGACCTCTATTAACGCTTCAGGAAAAGGAAGAATTTCTGATGAAGGCTGCTAAAAATAAATTTGTTTTATTTTTTGAGCACGACCCGGTGAATGAATGTTGTACGGTTAAGGAAACCGAAAAAGGTGTGCGGTTAGACCGAACTTTCGCCTTATCGTCCATAAACAATTGACGCAATAATTAAAATGACCACTGAATTTGCACAGCAAATTTTGGAGGGGATACCGGACGCTCTTCCACCCGCACAGGAATTTGATCCTTCCGTAAGCCACGCGCCAATTAGAAAAGATCTTCTTTCAGAAGATGAAAAAATTCAGGCTTTATTCAATGCACTCCGGTATTTCCCCCAGAAGCACCATGATATTTTAGCGAAAGAATTCCTGGATGAACTAAGACGTTTTGGGAGAATTTATATGTATCGGTTCAGGCCTCACTATGTCATGCGGGCGCGACCGATTTCAGAATACCCCCATCAGTCAAAACAGGCGGCAGCAATTATGTTGATGATCCAGAACAACCTGGATCCGGCCGTTGCACAACATCCGCATGAACTGATAACCTATGGCGGCAATGGTGCAGTATTTCAGAACTGGGCACAGTACCGCCTGACCATGAAATACCTCGCCACCATGACCGATGAGCAAACGCTGCACATGTACAGCGGTCACCCAATGGGTCTTTTTCCTTCCTCAAAGGAATCGCCAAGGGTGGTGGTTACCAATGGCATGATGATTCCCAATTATTCCAAACCAGATGATTGGGAGCGTTTCAATGCCTTAGGTGTTACGCAATACGGTCAAATGACTGCTGGTTCCTACATGTACATCGGTCCGCAGGGAATCGTTCATGGAACAAACATCACCATTTTGAATGCCGGAAGGAAGATTTCAAAAGCAGGTGAGGGGCTCAAAGGAAAACTTTTTCTTACCTCAGGGTTGGGCGGTATGAGTGGCGCACAACCCAAAGCTGGAAATATTGCAGGTTGCATAACGGTGGTGGCTGAAGTTAACGACAAGGCAACATTTAAGCGTCATGAACAAGGTTGGGTAGATGAAGTTTTTGATGATTTGAATAAGCTTGTTTCAAGAGTAAAAGCTGCAAAAATCAATGGAGAAATAGTATCCTTAGCCTTTAGAGGAAATATTGTTGAAGTCTGGGAGAAATTTGATCAGGAAAATATTTTCGTTGACATTGGTTCGGACCAGACGTCCTTACACAATCCATGGGCAGGAGGGTATTATCCGGTAGGTCTGACTTTTGAAAAGGCAAACCAATTAATGGTTGATGAGCCTGATGCCTTCAAAATTGAAGTAAAAAAATCTTTGGTAAGACAAGCGGCCGCCATTAATAGGCATACTGCCAAGGGCACCTACTTTTTTGATTACGGAAACGCTTTTTTGCTCGAAGCCTACAGGTCTGGGGCCGAAGTCATGCTGCCTGATCAAAAAACCTTCAGATATCCTTCCTACGTTCAGGACATTATGGGCCCGATGTGTTTTGATTATGGCTTTGGTCCTTTTCGATGGGTCTGCGCCTCAGGTACCCAGGAAGATCTGGATAATACTGATGCCATTGCCTCCGCAGTTTTACAAAGACTTTTAAATTCTGCGACACCTGAAACTTCAAGCCAGCTTAAGGACAATTTATTGTGGATCAATCAGGCCAAAACCAATAAACTAGTCGTTGGATCAAAGGCCAGAATCCTGTATGCCGACACCGAAGGTCGCATTGAAATTGCAAAGGCATTTAACCAGGCCATCGCTCAGGGACAAATCGGACCTGTTATTTTAGGGAGAGACCATCACGATGTTTCCGGCACCGATAGCCCATATCGTGAAACTTCAAATATTTATGACGGCTCGAAATTCACCGCCGATATGGCTGTCCATAATTTTGTTGGTGATTCCTTCCGTGGTGCTACCTGGATCTCCTTGCACAATGGAGGCGGAGTTGGTTGGGGAGAAGTAATAAACGGAGGCTTTGGATTATTTCTCGATGGTACCAAAGATGCATCTGATCGCGCAGAGCGAATGTTGTCGTTTGATGTACAGAATGGCTTAGCAAGACGGGCCTGGGCTGGCAACAAACCAGCCTTATTCACAACCGATCGCATGATGAAAGAAGGTAAATTGCAGCTCACAAGAAATTCAGAGCCGGATCGAAAAAGTATTGAAGGGTTGTTCAGAAACTAAGTATGAATTGGTTATTCAGGTTATTGTTTAAACTCTCCGGTTGGAAAATTTCAGGTACACTACCTGATCTGAATAAATATATCGTGGCCGTAGCGCCCCATACCAGCAACTGGGACTTCGTCATTGGGGTTATGGCAAGAAGTCAATTGAGATTAACCAGAGCAAGGTTCCTCGGAAAGAAGGAATTGTTTGACGGGCCGTTTGGATGGTTGTTCAGAGGATTGGGTGGCACACCTGTTGACCGAAATTCCAGAAAGGATATGGTCTCTCAAGTGATTGAACAATTCAACAAACACAAGGATTTTATTCTTGCCATTGCGCCTGAGGGTACGCGTAAAAAAGTAGAGAAGTTGAAAACAGGGTTTTACCACATGGCGAAAGGAGCAGGGGTTCCTATTTTACCCACCGGACTTGATTTTGCATCTAAAACCCTCGTCATCGGTCCATTGTTATTCCCTGGTTTGAATATGGAAGAGGATCTGGAAAAGTTGGTGTCCTTCTATAGAACCATTCGTGGAAAAAATCCTGCTTTCGGGTTATAAGAGTTTGATTAATTTTAAGTACTAATTTTATCCAATGAAAAAGACTTTAATTATAGCAATGTTAGTGGCTCTGGTCGCGTCAGGCGTCCAGGCACAGGTCCAGGCTGCTTTTGGATTGAAAGGGGGCGTAAACCTGGCTAAGGTGGATGTAAGCGCAGATGCCGTCAATAATTATGAAAACCGTACTGGATTTCATGGCGGTGGTTTTCTGTTGGTTAAACTCACCAAAATTGGTATTCAGCCCGAAGTTCTGTTTTCAAGACAGGGTTCTAAGCTGAACATCAACACAAAGAGTTATGATTTGACCTACGACTACATCAACATCCCGGTAATGTTGAAGCTCTATCTGGCTGCTGGACTTAACCTTCAGATGGGCCCCCAGTTTGGGTTATTACGAGATGCCGCAGGAACTGCCATTACCACTACAGGTGATCCCTTGGAAGTATCAAAGGATACCTTCAAAAAGTCAGACCTAAGTTTTGCCATCGGTGCAGGATGGGATCTTCCCTTCGGATTGGTGGTAGAGGGTCGTTACAATCTTGGCTTATCCAAAATTCAGGATAACCCTAATCTGGATGCGACCAAAAATCAGGTTGTACAGGTTTCACTTGGATACAAACTCTTTAAGCTGGGCAATTGATTTGAAAATAAATTTCAAAGAAAGGCCATCCTAATCAACGGATGGCTTTCTTGTTTTCTATGAAACCTACCTTTAAGGAAACAATACATTACCTCTATCAACGGGTTCCATCATTTCAACAAATTGGCGTAAGGGCATACAAACCTGATCTCGGAAATATAATCGCCTTGCTGGAAGGAATAGGCAATCCACACCATGCCCTAAAATGTATTCATGTTGGCGGAACCAATGGCAAGGGAAGCTCTTCTTCCATGCTGGCATCCATACTAACCGCAGCAGGATATAAAACCGGTCTCTACACTTCACCGCATCTCAAAAGCTTTACCGAACGAATAAGGGTCAATGGAATTCCCATTCCAGAAAAGGCCGTAGTTGATTTCGTCGAAAAAACTAAATCACTCATTGAAAAAATTGAACCATCCTTCTTTGAAGTAACCACGGCCATGGCCTTTGACTATTTTAAGCAGGCCGAGACCGATATCAATGTAATTGAAGTTGGTTTGGGTGGACGGCTTGACTCCACCAATGTTATAGCACCACTGGTTTCATTGATCACCAATATTGGTCATGACCATCTTGATCTGCTAGGGCCAGGATTGGAAAACGTTGCTAAGGAAAAGGCTGGTATAATTAAAACGAATACTCCGGTGGTAATTAGTGAGCGACAAAGTTTCTCAAGTACCATATTTAATCGGGTGGCCAAGGAACTTCATGCACCTTTGATTTTTGCTGATGAGCTTTCGAAAGTTAATCAGAATGAAGGGGCTGTTGAATTTGAATTTCAAAAAGAGGCGGTCCGGATTTACCCTGATTTGAAAGGTCTTTATCAATTAAAAAATATCAGAGGTGTTTTAGCGGTAGTAGATGTTTTGATTCAGCGGGGATGGAAAATATCCCACAGCGATATTAAAAATGGACTTGAACAGGTCGTAAAGCTTTCAGGATTAAAAGGACGTTGGCAACAAATTGGTACAAGCCCTGAGGTTATTTGTGATACGGCTCATAATCCGGAAGGAATTATTGAGGTCGTCAATCAACTCAGTCATAAAAAGTTCAAAAATCTATTTTGGATTCTTGGAATGGTTTCAGATAAAGATCCTAAGGCTGTTTTAGAGCTCTTGCCTTCATACGCGCATTATTATTTTTGTCAGGCAAAAATCCAGCGTGCACTTCCTGCTGAAGAACTGATGCGGGCGGCATCATTTTTTGGTTTGAAAGGATTGGTTGTCCCAGATGTTAATGAAGCATTGGTAGCGGCCAGAGCCCAGGCTAAAGAAGATGATTTGATTTTAATTGGCGGTAGTACTTATGTTGTGGCTGAATTGAACGAAATCTGAATTTCCAGTTGAAAAGTAAACTTGAACGTTTTAGAATTATTGCACAGCGCGAAAATGTTCTCGAGCAGGGCAAAGACCTTTACTTTAAAATTAAGGGTCAATGGAACGAGTTATATTTCAATAATGCCAATCCAATTACAGTTGAATTGGCTTGTGGTCGTGGGGAGTATACGGTGAGCTTGGCCGAATTTTATCCCAATCGAAATCATATTGGCATCGATGTTAAGGGAGACCGAATCTGGAAGGGGAGTACTTGGGCTGTCGAACGCAACCTGAAAAATGTAGGATTTCTACGCGCAGACGCCTTGGGCTTAGAGCAATTCTTCACGGAAGGAGAGATAGACGAACTTTGGATTACATTTCCTGATCCCCGTCCCCGAAAGCGAGACATTAAGCGACGGCTTACCAGTCCGAGGTTTCTGGAGATTTATAAAAAGATTTTAAAGAAGGATGGACTGCTTCGCTTTAAAACTGACAACACCCAGCTTTTTGATTATACCTTGGAAGTATTATCCGAGCGAAAGGACATAACTGATTTAGAATTCACACACGATTTGTATGTTAGTGAACTTCGTCCCGAATGTTTTGATATTAAAACAAGGTATGAAGAGATGTTTTCAGCCAAAGGTGAAAAGATCAAATATCTAAGGTTTAAGTTTTTATGAAGAACTAGGCTGTTCTATTTTTACAAAAATAATTAGATCGATTTTAATAAGCTCCCAGTTCAATCCTCGGATACATTTTGGTGATAAGTCATCGTCTGCTTTTTCAAAGTCTAGAATATTTTTACGAATAAGCTCTACATTATGCGAATATGGATAGCGCTGCTGATGAAAATTTAACATCTGATTGAATGTAAATTTGTTGCTTAACGCGTGAATGTCCCAGAAGTCTTTTTTTCTTCCTCGATCTTGGAATATTTCCAATTTCATAGCGATGATCTCTTCAAGGCTAGCAAGCTTACATTTGTTTACTTGTAGGGTGGGCCAAATAAATGTGTCAGTATGGTAGAGGTCCAATTTTACTGCATTGAATCTGGAGTCACCTATAAAGTAACTTCGACCAATGTTGCTCAGAGGTTGGCTTGGTGAAGAAACGTATTTAAACGTCCTCCGCAGAAAACTGTCGATAATATAAAAGTCAACAGAGCCATAATACTGATCTGTAAATAAATCTATATCATCTGATTTACGATGACCAATTTGCAGGCTTAAGGCCGTTCCGCCCACCAACCGGAAACCGTTAAATATTTCTTGATCAGAAAGCTTTAACAGAATCGATCTTAATAATTCACTTGTCGTGTTCCAGTATAAGTTGTCCGTCATGCCTACGCTTATTTTGCGAGGCAATTTCATCGAATACTTGCCTTCCGTAAAAGGATCTAAACACCCTATTTTCGAAGGAATTTCCACGTTCAAGGACCCGTGAAATAACTGCTCTTTTTTGTTTGTGCCAATCAATTTTATTTACATCAGTATCCCAGAATAAAGCAGGTCTTACCCCTTTAAGATCAGGCACATTATTTTGCTTAGTTACCTTTTTTAATTCATTGATCTCAAAGTAAATCTGGAGGAACATGAAAAACCCTTCCTCCAAACCCAATTTATCCTCAATTTTTAGCGCAAGTTTTGTATTCATAGCCCTTTTCCCTTTGGTAATGGCCCCAATGGTCTGTGGATACTCCTGGATGGATATGGCGAATTTGCCCTTGGATAATTTTCTCTCTGCAAGCTTTCGGTCAAGAACAATGCCAGGATGCAGTCCCTTAAAACGTTTTAATTCCAGTTTCAATTGAATATGATTTAAGCTTTAAAAATATAAACAGTTTTATGTAAACAAAAATGTTTATTAGGATGAATGAATCAATTTGATTAGGAAATTAAATTTTCAGGATGATTAAACCCTGGTTGTTTAAAAAAAATGATCAACTATACCGCCGGCTCCTTAAGGTATAAAGTGGTATGCCTGCCAGAACACTTAACATGCCCCAGAAGAATGCTTCAGTACCTGCGCCCGCCATCGCCCACAATGAAAATAAAAAAGCACCAATCGAGACTGCAATCAGTATGCCTCTGCTTAATCCTTTGGGCGAAAATCTATAGGATAAGATGATACAAGAGGTCGTAGACAGTAAATACCCTATCAGTACCGTGGTGGTGGACAATAAAATAATCGATTCAAAAACATCAGATAATCTCCCGGAAAAATTTAGAACCAGCAGTCCGGTAATTAGCACACTCGAAGAGACCAAGCTTCCCGCAGGCACTCCTTTGTAATTCTTTTTGCCAAACCACGCCGGCAATACGCCGTCGGCTGCAGCCGCAGCAGGCATTTGTCCCTGGACCAAAATCCATCCATTCAAAGCACCAAAAGTAGAAATCGCCGCACCAGCAGCAACAATGTACCGCCCATACTCACCAAACAATCTGCCCGCTGCATCTGAAAATGGTGCATCCGAACGCATCAATTCTTCCTGAGGTATGAGCCCCATGATCGCAACTGAACTCAAAATATATACCGCGGCTACCAACATGGTGCCTAAAAGCGTTGCTTTGGGTACATTAACCTCTGGACGATCAATACTTCCCGCAGGAATAGTCGCAGCTTCAATTCCAAGGAAAGCAAATAGGGTTAACGTAGCGGTGGCTGTTATCGCACCAAAATCACCCATGCCGCTCACATTAAATTCCTTGAAATTGGAAATATCTACCAGCCAGATTCCCATAACGCCTATGAGCAATAATGGAACAATCTTTAAAATGGTTGTCAGCAATTGCACCGTGCCGGCTACGGGTATGCCTCGCGCATTGACCCATGTCAAAAACCAAACCGCCGAAACAGCAATCGCAAGTGATACCGGTACATTACCATTAATGGAAGGCACCAGTACACCAAGGTAACTCACAAATGCCACGGAAATCGCTGCATTGGTTGACCAAATTGAAAGCCAATAACTCCAAGCCACCAAAAATCCTGCAAACGGCCCTAGCCCTTCTCTGGTAAACGCATACGGTCCTCCATCAGCGCCAGGGATCCATCGACTCAGATTGGAAAAAACGACCGCAAGCAGTATGGCACCAGAAGTCGAAATCAACCATCCCAATAAACTAATGCTCCCAAATGCCGCCAGGGAAACAGGCAACATAAAAATTCCGGAAGCCATCATGTTTCCGGCCGTTAACGCACTGGCTCTCCAAAGTCCTATTTTTTTCAAAAGCTGTCGTTAATGATCCTGTTGAATCAACAATTTGGCCCTGACCATCGAATTACCCTGCCTCGACAAAAGAAGGTATAATCCTGGACTGAGCAGTCTGACATCCATCAGCCATTCCTTTTTTTCCTGTGACCATTGTCCATTAATCTTCATCAGACTTCCGGTAGATGTAACCAGTTGAAGACTTTCAGCCATGTGCTGTCCGGTTCTCCAAACGACCTGACTGGCTGACCTTGCCGGATTTGGATAAAGCGCCGAACCAATTTCCTTTTTAATGGACGTTATGGTTCTCATTTTAAGATAATCTGGAATTCCGTAACCATATTGATTGTCCGGATTACCATACCGATCCCCTGATTTAATCAACACACCCTTTAAGCCAGCCAAAGATTTATCGGCTCTTGATTGCAAAACCCCTGCGGCTAACCCTGCCACCAATGGCGCTGAAAAAGAAGTACCACTTCCACTCGCGACAGTGGTTCCTTGGAAAAGGAGAGCGGTACTGCTACCCATAGCCATCAAATCTGGTTTGATTCGTCCATCAACTGTTGGTCCGGTTGAACTAAAAGAGGAAATACTCTTTTTGAAATCCACAGAACCGGCTGCAATAACCTCTGGGCTGTCGGCAGGTGCAGTAATATATTTCCAAGATGAACCTCCTTCATTGCCCGCACTAACCACCACTAAAATTCCTTTGGAGGCTGCCAGCGTCGCAGCACGTGAAATCACGGCGGTCTTTCCATCCATTTGCTGGTAGGTATAATTCATCGAAGGATCATCAAACCTGCTGTAACCCAATGAGGTGTTGATGATGTCTGCACCTGCACTGTCCGCACGTTCGGCCGCAAAAAGCCAATTGTACTCTTCAACCCTGAATTCAGTAGGCACATGTTCCGTCACATACAACAGGTAATTTGCCTCCGGCGCTGCACCGGTAAAGGATTCACCAGATTTAGCAGCTAGAATCGAAAGTACATCAGCTCCATGCGAATCGTAACCATAAACATCTTTTCTATTGAAGACAAAATTGTAGCTATCCTTTAATCTGTTGTTTGAAACAAGGTGATTGAAGCCGGCTGCACTGTTGACTGCCGGAAACCCACTATCCATGATGGCGATGGTAACTCCTTCTCCACGAAGTTGGTCACTATGCATCACATCAATTCCCAACATGGACAACTGTACCAGGGTCTCCTGTGTTTTACGCTGATTTTCATTCGACTTAATTCCTTCACTTTGTCCAACCGGAAGCTGACCTGGCGCCACTTTTTCGTATCTGGTGACAAATGAAAGTTTACTTATTGTTTTCAGGGTAGCAGTATCCACCTCTGTAAGGGCTGCATTCATCCATTTGGTAGTAAACAAAACTTTTCCGCCAGCGCTACGGATTTGTTGTATATAGTTGGATGAAACCGGCAGGTCACTCTGATCCAGTGGTATACTGTTTCGTACCCTGCGTTCAAGGGCTGCATTAGAAAGAAATTTTAAGGGTTCATTAAGGTTGAACGTAGTGCCGGATTTGTCTTTAAAGTAAAATACATATCGATCCTTCTGTGCGAATGAAAGATTGATGGTTAGTAAAATCAGGCCAATAATTTTGAATATACTCGTCATTCGCAGGTTCACAGCAACCTTGCAATATCGTTAAACTAAATTTTTCTTTTCAATTTTGGGCATGGCACTTCGAGCACCGGTCTATGCCGGAAATATTACCAATCTCAGCGATGCCCGCTATTTTGCTGGCATGGGGGTTCAATGGCTGGGTTTTCAGATTGACCCAAATCAGACTTCTTATTTGAATCCTCAAAAGTTTCGTGAAATAGTTGGCTGGGTTACTGGTCCAGCCCTTGTTCTCGAACCGCAACCAAATATTTCAACCAATGATTTGACTCAATTAGCCGGGGATTATGGAATTGATTTGCTTAGGTTGCTTCCTCAGGCCGCATACGCCGGACCTTGCGGTTATTATTTGGACAGCCCTATGACGAGCCCCTCGGTCCAATCATCTGCTTTTATTATCATCGATCCGGGAACTACAGAACCTGTGGAAATCTTTTATGATTTAATCGAATCATGTTTACAAGCCACGCCGATTTTTGTCCGTGCTAAATCTATAGCCAATGCTCAGCAGTTGTTGGATCGATTTCCATCCATTGGATTTTATGTTAGCGGTAGCCAGGAGGTTAAGCCGGGAATCGCCGATTACGACTACCGGGAATTACTGGAATACCTTGACGCCGATTAGAAATTTTTAAAGACAGTCTTTCCACCCACCACAGTCCAAAGGACTTTCGTTTCGTAAATCCTCATAGGATCTATGGTGAAAAGATTTTCAGAAACCATGATAAAGTCTGCCAGTTTACCTTTTTGAAGTGTTCCCTTTCGATTTTCTTCGAAAGAGGAATACGCGCCCATGTAGGTATAGGCATGCAATGCCTCTTCAATTGAAATTTTTTGTTCTGAAACCCAACCCTTTTCTGGGAAACCCTCTGGAGTTCTTCGGTTCACGGCAACGTGAATTCCTCGAATTGGATTTAGACTGATGGCTGCGGGCCAGTCGCTGCTGTAAACGAGATTTACCTTTGCTTTCAACATGCTGTTCCATGCAAAAGAGTATGGTAGCCTAGACTGCCCAATCGCCTTTTGCCAAACTTCAATGGTCTGTGGATCGGCATGAATCGGCTCCATGGATGCCATGACACCAAGCGTACGGAAACGCGGTATATCATTTGGCGAAATGGTTTCAATGTGTTCAACCCTGTGTCGGGAGTCACGCTCACCATTTATCTCTGCAGCATTGTCATAAGCATCCAGCGATGTTCTTACACCCCGGTCACCAATCGCGTGTGTATAAATTCTGAATCCAAGCTTATCGAATTCAGACACGAGTGACTTATAACGCTCGGTTTCCATGGACATTTGTCCAGTGGCGAGCGGATCCCGCTCACTCAGGTCATCATACTTACCAATCATAGAGGCTGTATGTCCTTCAATAACCCCGTCGATAAGAAATTTTATGGCATCTGCTCTGATCCATTTATTGTCACGTCCAATACTGTCCTTAAGGTGATTGAAAATTAAAATATCGTCGGGCGAGGTAGAGGCATCTGCCGAAAATGCCGCTGCATATCGTAGAGTAAGTTGATTGCTCTCAAGCAGTTCTTTGAATAAGGAGACATCTTCAGCCGATCCACTTGCATTTTGCACAGAGGTGATGCCAAGTGAAGCGGCATATTGTAAACCTTTTTTCAATGCAAAAAGCTTTTGTTCACGGGTGGGGGGTGGAATCAGCATCGAAACAAGTTGCATGGCCGATTCTTTTAACAAACCGGTTGGCTCCCCGTCGGGACCGAAAACTATTTCACCAAACCCTTTGAAACGTGTCGATGGATTAATCCCTGCCAACTTTAGTGCTGGTCGATTGGCATACGCGCTGTGGCCATCATAAGCACGAATAAAAAGGGGTTTATCAGTTTGAATCTCTTTCATCGCCCGGTGGTCGGGGAGTCCTCCCTCATAAAATGTGTATTGCCATCCGCGACCGGTAATCCATGGGGCTTCAGGATTTTCCCTTATGAACTGGTTGGTGTTTTCAATAACCTCCGCGGCACTGCGGGTAGCGCTTAATTCCACTTGGGTAAGGCCCATTGAGCCACCCAAAAAGTGAATATGAGCATCATTGAATCCTGGCAGGACCAAACGGCCACCTGCATCCAACATTTCGGTACCTGAACCGGCAATAGATTTTATTTCCTGATTAGAACCTAAAGCCAAAATAGAATCCCCAGCAATAGCCATGGCCTCATAAAATACGGGTGCTGAATTCAGGGTATCCTTTCCAGGCCAAATTTTACCATTAAATACAATGAGTGCGGGGGTGGGACCTGAATAGCAGGCTGCCATCAGGACAATAAGGAGGAGGTAAACCAGATTTCTCATGGACCAATTTAGGTATTGAATTCCTTTCGAAGTAAAAAGGCTATTTTTGAACTTAAATCACAACATGTCTGCACTTATAGCACCATCCATTTTGTCTGCTGACTTTGCAAATCTTCAGCGTGATATTGAAATGATCAATTCCAGCAATGCCGACTGGATCCATATCGACGTGATGGATGGGCGTTTTGTCCCAAACATATCAATGGGAATACCTGTTGTTGAAGCTGTAAATAGAATTGCCAGAAAGCCCCTGGATGTACACCTCATGATCGTTGAGCCTGAAAAGTTTGTGGAGGCATTTGCCAAGGCTGGTGCCAGGGTAATTAGTGTCCATGAGGAAGCTTGTAACCATCTTCATAGGAACATCCAACAAATCAAATCCCTGGGAATTCAGGCGGGTGTTGCCATTAATCCGCATACCCCGGTTTCCGTCCTTGAAAATGTGCTCATGGATATTGATTTGGTCTGTTTGATGTCAGTTAATCCTGGCTTCGGAGGACAAAAATTTATTGAAAATACTTACGAGAAGATTAAGGCGTTGAAGGGAATGATTGTTTCTATGGGCTCTAAGGCCAAGATTGAGATCGATGGAGGCGTTTCGATGACCAATGCTGCTAAGCTCCTGGGCTACGGTGCTGACGTCCTTGTTGCGGGTAACTCAGTTTTCTCTTCTCCTCAACCAATTAAGGCCATCGAGGAATTGAAATCAATCCAGTACTAGGTATTTAATTATAACTATTTGTTTATCATATAGTTATATTATTTTAATTAAATTAATACTGCAATAAATTATTCCGGCTAAGGCTAAAAATTTTGTTTAGGGCTACCGGACATATCGTTACCATTCTTCTGCTCTCAAGCATCTGCTCCTTTTCGCAGGTATTCATCGATCCTGGACTAGGTTACATCATAAACACACCACAAGGTTGGGCTGCACCAAGACTCAATATTGGTCTGCACAATGCCGCGGCCAACCGTTTGGGATACTACCTGACCCTTGAGTATAAAAACAATGTGCCAGGAGAGGCCGCAGGTGGTTTGTATTTCCGTGATATTATTGGGCTTAACCTTCGACTGACAAACTCCTTTTATCTGTATGGGGGAATGGGTGTCTTCTCGAAAGGTATTTTATCAAGTGCACCTTCCGTTACCCCTGCTCGAAAAGAAATAGGACTTTCTTATAACAATATGAAGAGCAGGTTTAACATCGACCTGGGATATTCTTCCAAAATTGGAGTAACCGCCAACATCGGATACGTTATCGCTGAACACCATGTGGGTCCGGACCGAAAAAATAAGTTCAAGGAACTCACCTTTCCCCTGGAGACCATTTACGCTGAACTTCAAAAGCGAAACATCAGGAAATGGCTGAGTCGTTTTGCTTTTACTTTTACAACAGGTGGAGGGCAATACTTTATTAATCATCAATTGGATGGCCTCGGTTATTTTCAATCCAGGTTTGAAGGCCCATATCTTTTTGACTTGAATTCATTAACCGAAAGCCCTGTCAATGGCGTTACTGGGATTAAAACCTGGGTCACCAATGCCCGTCCAGTAGATTTTCGTTACACAGGCAATGATCAACTATTTGGTGCCGACACCATAGCTGTGAAATATGCTGCGAAGGCAGCAGCTGGGCTGGCGAATGTCCAGTTAGCCTATCAATCAAAATATTTCAGGGCAGGGGTTGGGATAGGATCCGAACTTATTGCCAACGCTGCTTTTTCAACCAAAGCTTTTGACGGTCAGCTAAGGCCAATTCGATTCGGCAGTGGCCCAGTTTCACTTCGCAAATATTACGTCTATCTCGGCGCCCCTGTTTACCGTGTTTCCAAATTCACATTTGGACTGGATGTACAGGTAGGTCAATATGGATTTAAGAAGAATTACAACAACTCAGCTTACGTTGCCGACAACTATATAAACACTGGTGCGTTCGCAGAGTATGCCTTGTCGGAATATCTAAGTGTGGTTGCAAGGCCTTCGTATGAAAGCAAATCCTGGACTCAGGAAATTTCTGCTTTGAATACCTCCATTCCGTATTCCTCTCGGTCGGTGGGGATTTCCGTTGGACTTAATTATCGATTACCTGAATTACCAAGATGTTACCTCGAATCCTGTCAAATTCAGATTAACCATGCCCATGGAAATAAACAGTACCGTAGTAACGCCCATCCACTCACCAGAAAACAAAATCCTGGCTATGGAGAAAACTACCCCGCTAGGGTTAAAATTTCCGGCCTGGAAATCGAAACGGATTTCAAGGGTAGATTTTCAATCATGGCCAGCCTAGGATTTGGCAGCGCAAACCTTTCACATTCAATTTCAGGCCTTGGACTTTATCAGTCCGCCTCTTCGACTGGAACCGCAGCGGTTACGGGTCCGTACCTTTTTCTGCCCTCCACCCAAAATCAATACGCAGGGTTCAGTCAATGGATAACTGGAAAACAATCGACCTCTTTTACAATAAATCCGGGCGACCTGGTTGCAATAGCTTATCCAAACAAATTTAAACTCACCTCGAAAACATTCACATTTCCAGTTAACCTGACCATTGCCTATCGGGCGGGAAAGGCAAACATTGGCGCCGGTCTGGAGTCAGAGGTCATTAGCAATGGTCAATACACCATCAAACAAGATTCTGGAAAATTCAGACCCATTGCGTTGGGATCCGGACCAGTGTCCATTTTAAAGTATTTCACTTACGTAGGTTTGGATTTGTTTGAAAACAAAGACTACACTGTGACAGCCGATATGAGACTTGGGCAATTTCATTTTACAAAAAATTACAATGCACCTGAACAACGAACTTCATGGTATACCAACGTAGGTTTCATGGCTCAGCGGAAAATTATTCCTGGTCTGCAGGCTTACATTCGGCCATCCGCTGAACTCAAGGGTTGGGTAATTCCTTTTGAAGAACTTGATCTCGACATCCGACATCAGGCATTTACTTTCTATTTGTCGGCAGGGGTACGATACACCCTTCCCTAAGCGAATTTTAGAGGGTAAACACTGCAGGTTTTTGGGGTTCGCTACAAATCCAAATAATCTTTAAAAAAATAGCTTTTTAGGCCATTTTTGACCTCTTTTTTTAGGGTAGAATACCCATTCATTTAGTACCTTTATACCCTTAAATTTTAACCTACCCAAACAGTGGCTGAAGACCAGGGAATACCGTTGCCATCCAACGTCATCCAGATCAATATAGAGGATGAAATGAGGGGCGCTTACATCGACTATTCTATGTCGGTGATTGTTTCCCGGGCTCTGCCGGATGTGCGGGATGGTCTTAAGCCTGTTCACCGAAGAGTGCTTTTCGGGATGCAGGAATTGGGTGTTAATTACAATAAGTCCTACAAGAAATCGGCCCGTATCGTAGGGGAGGTTTTGGGTAAGTACCACCCACACGGAGATGGTTCTGTTTATGATACCATGGTCCGCATGGCCCAGGATTGGTCACTGCGTTACACACTCGTAGATGGACAGGGTAATTTTGGTTCAATCGATGGTGATCCTCCTGCGGCAATGCGTTATACCGAGGCACGCCTCAGACGAATTGCAGAGGAGATGCTGGCGGACATCAACAAAGAGACTGTTGATTTTCAACCCAACTTCGACGATTCACTTCAGGAACCCACTGTTCTTCCCTCTGGCATTCCAAACCTTTTGGTGAATGGGGCTTCAGGGATTGCAGTAGGTATGGCCACCAATATGGCACCTCATAACCTTTCGGAGGTTATTGATGGTATCATCGCCTACATCGACAACCGCGAAATCACCATCCAGGAGCTTATGAAGTTCATTGTAGCTCCGGATTTCCCAACCGGTGGTATCATCTACGGTGTTTCAGGAGTTCAGGAAGCATTTCTGACCGGCAAAGGAAAAGTCACCGTTCGTGCCAAAGCCGAAATTGTTACCACGCCTGGTGGTAAGGATCAGATTATCGTTACAGAGGTGCCTTACATGGTCAACAAGGCACAGATGATTGAAAAAACTGCGATGCTGATCAGTGAGAAAAAAATTGAAGGCATCAGCGACATCCGGGACGAATCGGACCGGGAAGGTTATCGAGTGGTATACGACTTGCGTAAAGACGCCATACCGAATATCGTTCTAAACAATCTTTACAAGTACACGCAGCTTCAATCCTCCTTTGGTATTAACAATGTTGCCCTTGTAAAAGGGAGGCCACAGACGCTTAATCTTAGAGACCTTATTGTACATTATGTAGACCATCGACATGAGGTGGTTATTCGTCGTGCGCAATTTGATTTGGCTGAAGCAGAGAAGAGAGCACACATCCTTGAAGGTTATCTCATCGCCTTAGACAATCTAGACGAGGTCATTGCCTTGATTCGGAATTCAAGAGATCCGGAGGTTGCCAAAACTGGCCTCATGGAAAGATTCGGTTTGTCCGAAATTCAGTCCAAGGCCATTTTGGAAATGAGGTTGCAGCGCCTAACCGGCCTGGAGCGTGAAAAGATTCAACAAGAGTATAAAGAAGTTCAGGAGCAAATTGCTTACCTGAAAGAGCTCCTCGCCAATGAATCCAAGCGGATGGCCATCATCAAAGCTGAACTACTTGAGATAAAGGAGAAATATGGTGATGAACGTCGTACCCAAATCGTACCCCACGACGATGATATCACCTTGGAAGACATGATTCCCAATGAGGAGATGGTTATTACCATTTCCAATCAGGGATACATCAAGCGCACGCTACTGTCTGAGTACCGTACTCAGGGTAGAGGAGGGGTAGGATCCAAAGGAACGGGTACCAAAGAAGATGATTTTGCTGAACAGCTTTTCATCGCTCAGGCGCACAATTACCTTTTAATTTTCACTGAAGCTGGTGATGTCTTTTGGAAAAAAGCTTACGAGATTCCTGAAGGTGGCAAAACAAGTAAAGGCCGTGCCATTCAAAACCTGATCAACATTAAACCTGGCGATAAGGTTAGAACGGTAATGAACGTCAGAGATCTAGAGGATCAGGAATACCTAAGCAACAACTTCGTTATTCTATGTACTGAAAAGGGCGTCATAAAGAAGACAGCTTTGGAGGCCTATTCGAGGCCAAGAACAAATGGAATTACCGCCATCACCGTTCACGATGGTGACCGATTGTTGAATGCCGCTTTGACCAACGGAAAAAATGAAATCGTGATTGCTAAGCGATCAGGTAAGGCTGTACGCTTCAATGAATCGGACGTTCGGCCAATGGGAAGAACTGCGGCTGGGGTGCGTGGTGTTACGTTGGAAGGGGAGGACGATAGGGTCGTTGGCATGGTTTGTATCAACAATCAATCCGCCAACCTATTGGTTGTTTCTGAAAAAGGATATGGGAAGCGGTCATCGCTCGACGACTACCGAATCACCAAAAGAGGTGGAAAAGGCGTAAAAACCATTCTAGTGACCGAAAAAACTGGCAAGCTTGTTGCAATAAAGCAGGTCAGTGACCAAGATGAACTCATGATCATCAATAAATCAGGCATAAGCATCCGTATCCGTGTTGAAGAGCTCCGCGTTATGGGCAGAGCAACGCAAGGCGTAAGGGTCATCAAACTGAATGAAGATGATGCAATTACCTCAGTTGAAAAAATTGAGGTTATGGAAGAACCTAACCAGGAATAAATACAGACAAAAAGTTTAAATCCAACCTACCTATGAAACGATTGATCGCAGCGGTTTCACTTGTTCTTTTGGTAACCGCTTTTGCTTATGCTCAAAAAGAAGCACCCAAGCCTAATGTGAATAAGGCATTAACCCTCGCAAAGCAGGGAAAATTTGATGAGGCTAAGGCCATTGTTGATGCCGTTCCAACCCATTCTAAAACACAGGATGATGAAAAGGCCTGGTTTTACCGTGGACTTGTTTATATCGCAATGGACACCAGCTCAACCTATAAGGGAGGAGCTGATAACGTTAAAGTTGGTGCTGAGGCGTTAACCAAGGCAACAGAAATTGCTCAAAAAAGTGGTAAAAAACTCGCAGTTATGGACGAGGCTTCTCAGATGAGCGTGCCATTGGAGGACCTGATTGCTCGTTTCAATTATGCTTTTCTGATTAAAGGCGATAAACTCTTCGGTCAGGAAAAATTTGCAGATGCAGTAGTGCAGTTTGAAAAGGGATTAACCCTCAAGCCTGATACCGCAATTTATCGTTATGCCGGTTATGCAGCCCACAATGCTGGTGATGTTGATAAGGCTATCGTCTTTATCGGTCAGTATGTTGAAAATGGTGGAAACAACGCACAGGCCATTTTCTTGCGCGTTGGTTCTATCTATGAGTACAAAAAGGATTTCGAGTTGGCGTTAAAAGCGGCACGTGAAGGCCTCAAGATTGTTCCAAACGAAAACAACCTTCGTCAGATTGAGCTTAACTGTCTGATCGAACTGAAGCGTTACGAAGAGGCAACTCAAAACTTGTTGGCCAGCCTGAAGGCGAACCCAAAAGATGTTGAATCTAATTATTTGCTTGGAGCACTTTACGAAGAGCTTAAAAACTCTGATGAGGCCAAGAAGTATTTCAAAAAGTGTCTCGAAATAGATCCTAAATTCCTCAAGGCAGCACTGTCCATGGCACGCTACGGAAACATTGGGTTTCAATCTGTAAAACGTGAGATGGATGGACTCGATTTTAAAAAGGATAAAGATAAACTCCTCGCATTGGATAAATTATACCTGGAAAGACTCCGTGAGGCAGCAGTCCTTTGGGAATCATGTGAGAAAATCAGTCCAAACGAACGCGAAGTTTTAGAAAACTTGCAGTTGATCTACTCACCTTCTCAACTGGATGACAAGGTGAAATATGCTACCATCGAAAAGAAGATGAAGATCAACGGATTCTTGGAGTAATCCACATTGCATATCCTATTAAAAAGCTGAGGCCTGGTGCTTCAGCTTTTTTTATGCAGTCAATTTAAATCAGCTTAAGTTGGGTCTGCAGAAAAGTTTCCCTACTTTCGGACTTATCAAAATTCATGCTCTTCAGGAATTTTATTCTTTCAAATCACTTAGTTGGGATAATCTATTTCTTATTTCTGGGAAGTTTATTTGGTCAATCCTCTGGCTTTAAAAAGCTTTCGGAAAACGATTATAAAAATGAAATAGCCAAAGGCAGGAATCAGGAACAGAAAGCAGAAGCCAGAACCAGACTCTTTTTCCATTTCACTGAATTGGGGGCTGAACATGCCTCCGGTCATTTGAAGAAAGGTGATATGTTTTGGAGTGAGCTCACACCACTTCAGAGAATTTCATGGGAGGAGGCATACCAGGGGATGTCTTATTATTTGAACGGAGATCTTGACGCAGCAGAAGTTCAACTTAGAAAATCGGCTTCCTCTTCCTTGAACAATAAAGAATGGCTTTCATTAGGTTTTAGCTACCACCAGATTGCAAATGTTTTCCGTGACCGGGGAAAATTTGACTCCGCAAGAGCAAATTACGCCAAGGCAGCTGAACAGTACAGGAAGTATACCTCGTCTTATTTTTGGATTAAACTGAGAACGGATCGGGCACTAATGTTCCTTCGAAGAGCTGACTTGAACAAGGCGCAGGTTGACATCCGGAATGTTTTCACCCTATGTCAAAAATTCAATGACCGTGAACTCAATGCCCAGGCATATTGGCTATTGGGTGAGTATCACAGGCATGCAATGAATTTTTCTGAATCAAACCAGATGCTGACTCGTGCTTTCGCAAATACAGACAGTGGCAGTGTTACGTATTGGCACGCCATGCAAAGTAGGGCTGAGCTAGGTTTAAGAACAGGAGCTTTTGAGTCTGCTACACGTGATTTGCAACAAATCATCCAAAACCAAAATAAGTTTCCAAATCTTTGTGATCGGGCTAATCTCCTGTTGAAAACTGCTGAGGGTTATATTGATAATGGTTATTATGCTGTTGCTGTTAACTACCTGAATAAATGTAAAGACCTTACCGAAAAATCCGGATATCAGAACCTTTCTGCATTGGTAGACCTGAATGATTCATGGATGGCCTATTGGCTAAACAATCCAGCATTATCGCTTGAACGATTGAGTATTTCTGAAAAATCCTTTCTCAATTCTGGTGATTCATTGAATTATTCCAACTGTATCAATGTACGTGGGATGAATTTGATTAAAATGAAAAAGTATGACTCGGCTTTGATCTATTTTAATGCAGGTTTTAAGATCAGGGACGCGTTAGGTGACGCTCCACTACTTTCTGCAAGCGTTTATCACCTTGGCGAATTATTTAATTTAATGGGAGATTATGACCGAGCACTTTCATACTTATGGAGGGGTCTTAAGATGGATCAAGCATTGGCCGATGGTTATGGTGTTAGCATGTATGGATTTCAATTGGCCTATGCCAATCGTAAAAAGGGTAGACTCGATTCAGCTAAGTACTATTTGAAGATTTCAATTGAAACCGGAGTCGATCACAAATCCTTTGAGTCACTTCAGAAATCGTATTTATTGTTATCGGAGATCCAGGAGAAGACAGGAAATAAGCAGGAGAGTTTAGAAAGCCTAAAAAAATACATCATCGTCAGCGATAGTATATCAGCACGTAATTCAGTACAGAGTTTTGCAGCCTACCAAACCATGTTCGACCTGGAAGAACAAAAACGCCAGGTTGAAATCTTGAATAAGGATAGAATGTTACTCGATGCACAAGCCAGGAACCAGCGCATACTGGTATATGTACTGTTGGCTGGATTGCTTTTGTCTTTTGGATTATGGTTTTTCTATTATCGTTTTGGTAAGCGAATGGCCAATTTGAATGTTTCTCTTAAAGACACAGCGGAAGAGATCAATCAGAAAAATAAAGAGTTGGAGTTGGCGCTGTCCAATTTAAGCAGAGCACAAGATCAGTTGGTGAAATCGGAAAAAATGGCTTCGGTTGGTGTACTGGCATCTGGAATTGCTCATGAATTGAATAACCCACTGAATTTCATCCATGGTGGCCTGCAGCAGCTGGAGCAGCAGATCGGTAAACCTGAAAAAAATCCTGGCGATCTGGCCACTTTTGTTGAGATTATGAAGGAGGGTTTGAACCGTGCTACAACCATTCTAAAAGGGCTTGGTCATTATAGCCGTCAGTCAGATAAAATGGACGAGCGCTGTGACATCCATAAGATTATTGACAACTGTTTACTCATTCTGAACAATTCGTTGAAATACCGAATTGAGATTCAAAAGCAATTTTCGTCACAGGAATTTATGCTGATTGGAAATGAAGGTAGATTGCATCAGGCCTTATTGAACATTCTTTCCAATGCTGAACAGGCGATCGTAGGTCATGGTACCATTTCCATCATAACGAGGGTATCAGGTCCTGTTAAGACCATTGAAATTTCAGATACCGGATATGGCATTTCTAAGGAAAATTTAGCCAAACTCGGCTCCTTGTTTTTTACCACCAAAGAACCAGGAAAGGGGACTGGTTTCGGGCTTTCCATTTCCTATAAGGTGATTCAAGAGCATGGAGGAACTGTTGAAGTTGAATCGGAGGTGGGTGTTGGGACTAAATTTTACCTTATATTCGGTGGGTCCAATTAATTGTACGCGTACTAAACCATAAATCATTGAGTCAAAAAAGAACGATACTGTACATTGACGATGAAGCAGTTAACCTGTTCCTATTTAGACGAATGTTTGAGGATCGTTATGAAGTCATTACGGCAAGTTCACCCAATGAAGCGCTGGCAAAACTCGAATCAACCCCTTCAATCACGGCAGTTTTTTCAGATATGAAGATGCCAGGCATGGACGGGATCTCTTTTGTTAAAAGGGCCAAAAAGCAATTCGACCACATTGCCTATTATATTATTACGGCCTTTAGTTTTAATACAGATATTGATCGGGCAATAGCAGATAAACTAATTAAACGAGTTTTTCCAAAGCCGTTTGATGTACCAACCATTCAGGAGGAGTTGGACGGCATTCCTGCCTTCTAAAATTATTCCTGGTTCACTTTAAAAGTTCCTAGCAATTTAGTTTTTGGATCGATGGTAATCGATGTAGGCCTGTTGGCTAATGGAAAAACAAGTTTTGTTTCCCGTTCCGTAATTTGGCTACTCAACACCTCTGGTTGAGATTCACCTGATTGAACACCAAATTCAATAGTAAAATGAAAAGGTTGGCTTTGAAGTTGCTTTAAAGTGAGCTGAAGTTCTTTTTTACGACTGTCATACTTCCAAGTTGATTTAATTTCCGGGAGGCCAGGTTGCCTCAGCCATTGATTAAAAAAATCTTGTAGGGGTTCATTTGATGCCTTTTCCATTTCGAGCCTGAAGTCATCCGTAGTGGCATTTCCATTGAAGTATCGTTTGTAATAATTCTGGATCCCATTTTTGAATGCTGCATCACCGATACGAGTGCGCAACATATGAAGAACCCATGCACCTTTTTGGTAGGTGAGTGCACTGGTTACTTTCGACATGTCGTTTAAATTCTCGTGTACGATGGGAGCGTCCTCATTTTTCGAGAGATAGCCTACAATCTGATCACGTGACTTTTTCAAGCCGTGGATAAAAGCATCCCTGCCCTCCTGATGTTCAATAAACAAAAGTGTAAAGTAGGTGGCAAAACCTTCGCTTAACCAGACGTCATCCCAATCCGATTCAGTCACTGCATTACCAAACCATTGATGGGCAATTTCATGAATAACTACATTTCGCCAACGAGGATCCTTTTTACCACTAACTGAAGTTTCACTATACAAGATGGCCGATGCCGCCTCCATTCCACCACTCACACTGTTGGATTGTATGTTGGCGAGGCGTTCATAAGCGTATGGTCCAACATAGTCGCTGTAAAATTTGAGTACTTCCTTGGTTGGTTCTTCAAAATCGGAAAAGCCTGCTTCCCGATCCTGGGCATAGACCCAGGTTTCAATTGATTTACCTTCGAAGCGATCTACATACTGTACAGCAAATCTTGCTACACCCAATACATAAAGCCAAGGTGCGATGGGAACACTTTGCTTCCAATGCGTGAACCGAATTCCATTGGCCAAATCCGATTGCTCTACCAGTAGACCATTTGAAACCACTTGATAATGACTTGGTGCTGTAACTAAAAATTCACTGGTGGCTTTATCGGATGGGTGGTCAATAACTGCCAGCCAGTTTCTTGCCAAATCAGGCCAATTGTCACTGAAGAAGGTTCGATCACCATATTTATTCTTGGCAATCTTCAAGCCTGATGCCGGGATTCCTGAATAATTGACCACGTAACGTCGTTGTTCATTTGGGGCTGGGGTAGGGGATAGTCCAATGATTAATTTGTTCTGTTGATGCCTGAACTCAATGGATCTACCATTGAACAACACTTCACGGACCATCATTCCTTTACCATGGGTTGATGGGTCAGCGTTTATAAGATCAAGAATCAATTCAGATGCGCCAGGTCCAATAAACCGAACGTCCATGGCCATGGATACAGTAATCCGATCGGTATCATCTGAAAGGGTAATATTGAAAGCATAGTTTATGGCGTCAATTGAAGTATTTTTTGGATAAGTATCGGCCAATGCAATGCTGGTATGAATCGAAGCAGCCACGAAAACGAGCAGTCTGATCGAAGATTGAAAGTTTCTCAAATGACTTATGATTTTTGTTAATGAAAAGAGAATGGTGAGGAGAAAATTCAAAAGTTATAAACCCGGAAACCCTAATCCTTTGGTTTTAATGGTGCACGAAATTGAATGATTCCTGGTTCATTGATTAGTTTTTCCAATTCTTCAATTTTTGAGGGTACAAAGGCACTCAGATTTTCAACGCCGGTTTCGGTTACAACGGCTACATCTTCAATTCGAATGTAGAGCCGTTCTTCTGGTATCCAGATCATTGGGTCAATGGTGAAGACCATGCCAGGTTGCAGCGGTAGATGATGAATCCGACCAACATCATGAACGGCCATTCCAACCGGATGCTGGAAATGTCCTCTAAACTTTACTCCTTCCTGAACAGCTTTCAGGTGTGCAGGATTTTCAAATTTTTTTCCAATTAGGTATTGGTTCATATCGGCTGCAGCCTTGTCCAGGACTTCGTTGGAGGTAACGCCTGGCTTAATGTATTTAAACAGTGCGTCACGGTAGGCAACAATATAGTTGTACAGGTTTCGCTGTGCATCAGAAAATTTTCCATTTACAGGCCAGATTCGGGTAACGTCGCTCGTATAGTAATGGTAATCCGGTGCGTAGTCCATCAGGACCAGGTCTCCATCTTTGAGCACGTCGGATTTATGAAAGTAATGGCCAATAAAAGCATTTGTTCCACCTGCGACAATTGATGCATATCCATCGCCGCGTGCACCATTAAGGTGAAAAATATACTTTGCTGCAGCGTCCAATTGATACTCATAAACACCTGGGGCGGTAGAGCGCATGGCCTCCATAATGCCTTGTCCAGCCAAAACGGTAGCTTGTTTGATTATTTGAATTTCATTTTTACTCTTGATTAAGCGGAGTGCATCGAGGGTCGGAGAGAGGTCTTTAATTTCAAATTGGGGAAATCGATTTTTAATCAATGTTACGAAGGCTGATTCGCGCGAAGGTTGACCATCCCATGGATCTGCAGCTGCCCGGGCTTGACCGGCAAGCAATTCATCTCTGCTGTCATTACCATTTTCAGCAGGACTAAGCGGAGTAAATAGGGTTAGCGCTGGAAGTTTTATTAAGTCACCACCGATGAGATCGGCTGAGAGTGATTCGAGGCCTTTTACAAAATCGATGCCGGTAAGGGATTTAATAAGGTCTGCGTCTTCAGCGGAAAGGGTTTTTCCTTCGCCCGCTTCACGGTTCGAATCGCGGTGCGGCAAGTAAAGGGTGCATTTACGGTTCTTTCCATTGAGCATCAGGTAGGCATGGGCGGCTTCAATTCCGGTAAGGTGGTAGAATTCATTGGATTGCCGGAAGACGCTGAAACCCGCCAATCCGCGTGCACCTTGTACAATGGCCATCGCATTGGCACCAATGGCATCGAGGACTTTTGTTCGGCGTGCGGTGAACTCCTCTGGTGTAAAGTCAGATTGGTAGTGGAGTTTTTCTTGTGCAGCGACTGGTGATAGGATTAATCTTACACAGAGAAGGATGCTTGGGATAAAAATTTTCAAGATGAATTGGAAAGGTGGTTGAAAATATTTGAGGACTTAAACAACTAATTAATAGATTCTGGAAATACAATCTCTACCAATATTCAATCGGAAAAGAATTAAAGCTTTTGAAATGGCTATCCCTGGTAACCAATTTAATTTGATGTTGTTCAGCGAGGGCCGCTTTCCAAACATCATTTTCTGGTAAGGGAGTTCCGTTACTTTTTAGTTGGCTTTTAAGCTTTCCATAGGCCATGGAAGTATTTGCGTCGCAAACTAAATTGGTGCAGGCTTGAGCAAATCTTTCAATCCTTAGAATGTTTTCGTGTCTTTTGGTCGATTGTTCGGCTCCGAAAAATAATTCACCCAAAACAATGCTAGGCACCTTGATTACTCCTGGCACTAAGCTCAACTTTTCTAGGATAAGGGGCTCATTGGCAAACAGGCCAATTACTATGTTTCTGTCAAGAAGACAATCGTTACCACTCATTCTGGTCGATATTTTCACAACCTAGTTCAATTGCCGAAGAAATTTCCTTGAGATCTTCATGTTGGAAAATGCCTGCAAACTGGAGCAAGGATTGGCGATTCTGTTGCTGGGTTTTGATTAACAAACTTTTCATATAATGGATCACATGCTCTTGTTGTTCTTTGGTCAACAGGTTAAGGGATTTAAGGAATTCAGTTTCAAATGTTGCGGCGGCCATAATGATGAAGTTAAAACTTGTCCAAATTACATTTTATCGGCCTTATATTAATATGGGTGTATAAGCTCAGTGCAATAATGGCAATCTTTAAACAGCTCCTTAAATGACCCTTTTTCAAACATTTTACCCAGTCTGATGCGTTATATAATTTATATTATGTTAAGTATAAATATAGCCTGAGACCTTATCTTATGACTGAGCCGGATCTGGAATTGAAAATCATAGCGTTGAAATACTCAATACACTGAGTAAAATTACTCAGCATACTGAGTAATTTAATAAGCACCCCATTCAAGCCTTTTCTCTTATCCAGCTCTTAATGTAAGATTTCAGATCGCTTAATGACGGACTGTATCCCCTCTGAACATAGGCGCCGGATGCCGCCATACCCAATAACACCCGCTGCTCAACCGAAAAGCCTGCTAGCCAACCTAGACAATACCCAGCATTTAAATTATCACCTCCCCCAGTCAAAACCGCCGGTTCATCTACCAAATGACCTTCCAATTCCGTAACACCATCCTTGCTGCACATAATGCACCGGTCCACCGGATGTACCAGCAAATAATCAACTTTCATGTTGCTGAAAAGCCTTCCCGCCGCTGTTCGCACATCCGGTACCTGGGCCGAATACAAGGCTGTGAAAATTTTTAAAGCCTCATTCTCATTCAGTCCAAGGGTGATCTGACCATGAACAGCATAACTGCTGATAAGCTCTAAAACTTCCCTCACCTGATCATCCGTCTTTCGGCTCGGATCACATAAATCAAATAAAAATAGTTTGTCCCGAACCTGATTGGGTATCAGGATATCTTTTAAAAAGCCCTCCCAGATTTCGGCTGCGTAAGGAAGATTTGCCCAATCGACAAAAGCAATGAGCCTGGCTTCCGTCACGGCCTGCTTAAGCCGCTCCACCCCTGCTGTTCGTCGGACATAATTCCAATTGTAATGATCAAAAACAGCGAGTTCGGAAAAGATAATCTTTCCGTCCTCAAATTCGATGGCATCGCTCTTCCCGGGATTAACTACGCTGAGTTTACGGTAGGTCAATTCCTCTGAATCAAACACTGAGTGAAGATGTGGATACCCCATAGCACCGATGCAAAGACAATCGACGCCGAGGTGTCCAAGCGTATCAGCAAGAAGTGGTGCATTACCACCTGGTTTTGTCTTTTGGGTAATCATTTCAATTTGACCGCTCTTACCCGCTGCCGCACTGATTCGGGCAGAAAATTCAGTCATCGTATGAAACCAATGAACTTCCACTCCTGCCCTACTGCTTACCGGTCGTTTAATTCGGTCAACAAATCCATCAAAACCCGCCATGGCATGAAACTTATCCTTTTTCTGTTCCAGCTCTTCAATTCCCGAAAGCAACGCACTAAGCTTTTCCTGATTGGTATTCATTAGGTTTTTAATCTGAACATAATCAGCCATGAAACTTTATAGCAATCGTAATGATCAGGGTCAATGATGACTTTAGGCAAATCATAATTTTATAACTGATTTTAAAATGGTTCTGTGACTTGTTTAGGACTCCAAAAACAAATCAATTAAGTGATGAAAATCTGAAGGTGATCGATCAGGCTCATTCAGTAAACAGTCAAACCGGATATTTATTTGATCCAAAAATTTAAAGCCATGAAAACAAACGAAGAAATTCAAAAGGATGTAATGCAAGAAATCAAATGGGATCCTCAGCTGCGTACCGTAGCCACTGAGATCGGGATTTCGGCTAAAGAGGGCGTTGTAACCCTTTCAGGTATAGTGGATACCTATGCCAAAAAACTTGCGGCAGAAAAAGCAGCACAACGGGTTCACGGTGTTAAGGTGGTGGCGGTTGATATTGAAGTTAAGCCGGTTAAAACAGGTGTGAAAACAGACACCGAAATTGCTGAAGCCATTAAAAATGCCCTGATGTGGAACAGCGCTGTTAATGAAGACCGGATAGAAGTTAAGGTTGACAATGGCTGGGTCTATTTGAATGGAAATGTAGAATGGGAATATGAGAAACGAACAGCCGAATCGGCTATAAAAAACCTTTTGGGTGTTCGTGGTGTTACCAACAACATCACCATTAAGTCAAAATTCATTGATGCTGATGAAATCAAAAATAAAATTGCTGCTGCCTTTAGCAGGAACGCCCGACTCGATGCGAATACAATTCGTGTAGAGGTGATCGGCTCCAACGTCTCCTTGAAGGGCACCGTTCGATCATGGACTGAAAAAGAAGAAGCGGAGCGAATCGCCTGGTCTTCACCAGGTGTGCTAACGGTCGATAATAAAATTGAAATTTTTAACGAGGTATTTGTCTAAAAAAATAAATTGATGACTGGATTCGGTTTAGGGTATTTCTTTCCTGAAGACCGAATCTGGTCATTGAATAAAAGTCATTTTCAACTCAATCATTTACGGATTGAGATGGTAACCTTGGTCCCCTTTCCAAATTCAGATTCTATGGCTATCAATCCATTTACCGCTGTAATAAATTCTCCGATCAATCGATAGCCCACCCCACTACCCATGGATGGCATTTTTATTTTCTCTCTGGACTCAATCGTGTGTAGTACGCGCTCCAGCACATCCTTTCTCATTCCAACACCGCTATCTGAAACTTCAATGTTGATAAAGGATTCGGTATCATAAGCTGTTAATGTGATTTCACCATTCACCGTATTTTTAACGGCATTATCCACAAGGTTTCCAATAATGGTTTTAAGTGTGAAGGAATAGGTTTTAATCACCAGGTCTTCACTATTCACGGTTATTTTGTTGCCATAAACTGCTGCAGGTTGTTGGTAGAATTCCCAGATACTCTCCAACATCTGATGGATTCCCACAAATTCAGGTTTGTTAATGCCTGTCTCGCTTTGTAAAACCCAATTTTGAAAATCCTCCATAAACTTATAGATCCTAGTCAGGGAGGTCACCAATTCACCGCTGAGTTTTTTATGTGGCGACGTAGCATCCAAATCAGTAAACAATGACCGCAAGGAGGAGGTTACAAAACGCATTGGGCTCTTTAAATCATGCAGTAATACCAGCAGTACCTTTTCCTTGAATTTTATTTGATTTCCAATGATTTCCAGTGACTGGTTGAGTTCCTGGTTACTTTTGGTTAATTCCAAATTAACCTGGTTGAGCTCAGATGTTTTGGTGGCAATCTCGAGCTGAAGTCTTTTTTGTTGCTGATGAATGTAATAAAGACGGATTTTAAAAAAGAGCCACAATAAAAACAGAAAGGCCATGGCTGAGAGACCGTAAATCATGGAGGTTTGATACCATTTCGGCTCTACTTTAAAGGAAAACAAGCCTGCCTGGTTTTGTCCCTGACCAAAAGGAGTATGGGGCAAAAATTCAATCCTGTAGTTGCCGGGTAATAAGTTCTCAAGATTAACCCGCTCAGATGCATTCAGGGTTTTCCATGAAGCCTCTGAAGGCAAAATGCGGTACCAAATTTTATTGTTAAACAAATTTGGGCCAGCTACTTCTTCAAATTGAATTTCAAAAGATTCTCCGGACAACAGACTTAAAGATGAAGGGATACTCACGAACTGTCCATCTATAACCATTCTTGGCACCACAATAGGATCATTTGGCCGAATGAAATCGACTGGAGAAAACCTAACCAATCCATTGGCTGAGGGAAGAATGATCGCATCACCATCGACTGCAAACGATGGATTAGTGCCGCCATTAAATTCAGACGAAGTAAATCCATCTTTTTCTGTAAACAACTCAAAAAGTGGTCTTGCACGATTGTCCTGAATAAAATCCTGCAAATCACCTAATCTGACCTTTATCAGTCCTTTATTTGTTGGCATCCACAGGCTCCCGTAGTCATCTGGGATGAAAGCATGGATGGCTTCCATAACACCATCCTCATCCATTGGCATCTTAATAACCTGATCATCTTTAATCAAAAAATAGCCATCGCCATAAGTTCCTGCCAGGATGCCTAGTTGATTGATGAAGGTCAGATTGCGAACATTGATTCCTGTTAGATCATTAAAAGGTTTTACCTCTGAAGTTTTCAAATCGAGCCTTATCAAACCATCACGGTGTGCAATCAGCGCCTCCTTGTTTTCCAAAAAGTGAACCTGAGATGTCCTTGTATTTACCCTAAGCTTATCAAACAGCTTAAACTGTCTTTTAACCTTAAGCGGTCGGCTTAAATAGTTCTCAAATTGATAAAGCGAATTGTTGGTAAGCACAAAGAAAACACCGTCTCTCATGCCAATTTGCCGAACCTCTCCGTCAAGGTTTGCAATAAATTCTACACTTCGTCGATCGTCATTCAGCTGAAGTCGACTTATTTGTTTATCACCTGATGAAAACCAAAGTCCATTAAGGCTGTCGATCCAAACTGCGACTATATTTATTCCGCGGAAAACCTGCTCTTCCTCAGTTGGAGTCCAACGATATAAATTATCATCACTAACAAAAAAATATTCATTACGTGCCGTGGTTAATGGTGCGTAATAATAGGAAGGCTCTGAGTTTGGAATGTTATTCAGGAAAAGATTCTCAAATCGCTTTACCTGATAAATCAATAAATCGCTGGAACGACTTCCGATATAGATTAAACCAGTGGCAGGATCTTCCAAAATGGCACTGATGTCCTTTAGTCCTCTAACACCCTGAATTATTTCTGCTTCCAAGGTGTTTTGCCTGTAAAAACAACGATAAAGTTGGCCGTTAGAAATTAAAAATCCATTGTCCTGGTTGTCACTAAAAAACTCAAAATCATTGGTCGATTGGTTTTGTTCTAAACCTTTGATTACAACTGGTGTGTAGCCTTCCCTTGAGACACGACCCAGATTTCCTCGACTGCTTAGAAAAACTTCACCACTCAAATACACAAGACTTCGTCCTTTTGAATGACGTGGTAATGAAAAGTTTGTCCAGTTATTTTTCTGATTAAAAAAATAGACCGGTTCGCCACTAAATTCAAGCGCGATACATTCACCATTCGGTAGAACCTGAAACTCGGCCAAGTGACGAATTAAATTTAAGTCAGCATGTGCTTTGGTGATGTTGGCCAGATACGCATCAGATTCATTGATGGTCAAAAGTCCACCACGTCCATCTGGTGTCAGGAAGTTACCAAGCTCATCGTGGAAGAAGTACTTATTCGCAGAAGGAATCCGGACCATTCGCAACAAGCTGTTGCTCTTGAGGTTGGTTGTATTGAATTTGGTTAAACGGGTTGCTCTTTTACCATCGATTCGGACTATCCCATAGTTCGTTGAAATCCAAATGAAGCCAACACTGTCTCTGTAAATATCTCTTACATTGTTAAGTTTATCTGAAAAGTCAGCCTGATATGGAATGTAGGTTGGTTTCTGTGCAAGGCTAATGTGACAGATGGAAATGAGGTAGCAACAAACTGCTATCCTCAGCAATTCCTTAACCTTAAAAAACATGTTTCTAATGGTGGTCAAACTGATCGTACAGCCTGGCCAAATCAAGCGTGGTGTCAACGCCTAACTTTTCCATCATTCGGATTTTAAAGGTGCTGGCTGTAGAGACCTGTATATTAAGTTTCGACGATATAGATTTTAAGGAATCACCTTTAACCACAAGCTTCAAAACCTCCATTTCCCTTTTGCTCAGTCTATCCAATGGATTGGCCATGGTACTGCCAACTTCAATTTCAACAGGAAGATTTTTACGGTAATATCCCTTTTCCAAAACATGTTGAATGGCTTCCAATATCCGGAGGTCAGATTCATCTTTATGAACGTAACCCCGAATACCCATATTCAAATATCTCGCAGCAAAAAACTCGGGCGACTGCATGCTTAAGATTAACACCGGATAGCTTCCGTAAAGTGGTAGTATTTTATTCACAAAATAGCCTCCGTCGTGGGTATAGGAAAAGGTCAGGTCACTTATGATCAGATCAGGTCTGAAGTCCACCAGGATATCAATTACAGATGTTTCATCCCAGGCTTCCTCCATATGAACGTTCGGGTAATGCTGCTTGAGCAGCGCCTTTACACCAGTACGCACAATACTGTGGTCATCCACCAACAAAATTTTAGGACTTTCCATAGGGATTCAAATTTCGGCTTTTTGTGAGTTTAAAATATGAATAGTTTATAGTCTTTTTACTACCAATACATCATGCTTTGTAGATTTGTTTATGCGCTCATTTAAAAACCTTGGTTTTTTATCTGTCTTTGTCTTACCCGTTTTGTTGTTTGTCGGGCATTACATCGGTGGAAGTTGGAAATTCCTACTCCCCTGCTTTGTATTTGTACTGGTTCCGGTATTGGACTTACTGGTAGGAACCAATCATGAAAATTTAAGCCAGGCTGAAAGTCCCAATCCCCTCTATCGCCTACTATTATTAGGTTGGGTTCCGCTGCAGCTCTATGTATTCTTTTGGGCTGCACAAATCCTTCGAAATGCCAGCATGTTTGAAATTGTGTTGACAGCTTTCAACGTAGGCTTGTTAACTGGCGGCATTGGCATCACCATCGCGCATGAACTGGGTCATAAAGCAAATAAACTTGACAGGATTTGCAGCCAGCTTCTTCTGATGACCGTTTCCTACATGCATTTTTACATAGAACACAATCGTGGACACCATGTAGCCGTCGCTACACCTGAAGATCCAGCAACGGCGCGAAAAGGAGAAAATTTTTATGCCTTCTGGGTGAGGTCTGTATTTCAGGGCTACTTGCATGCCTGGAAACTTGAGAATGAAAGCTGGAAACGAAAAGGCATCAATCCATTAAACCTCAGGAATGCGATGATATGGTACGCCGTCTTTCCTGTTTTATTTTGTGTGCTCGTGATGGCTTTAACTTATAGCGCAGAAGACCAGATAAAATGGTGGGTCTATCCGATGTTTTTCGTTCTTCAAAGCATCATCGGATTCACGCTATTGGAGTTGGTTAATTATGTTGAGCACTATGGTATTGTTCGAAAAATGGATAGTAATGGTCGATATGAACGTGTGAACCCACTTCACTCCTGGAATACCAGCCACTTGATATCCAACTTTTTCTTGTTTCATCTTCAACGTCACTCCGACCATCATACGGTGGCTTCAAAGCCATATCAATATCTTTTGCACATCGATGAAAGTCCTCAACTGCCATCCGGTTATCCGGCGATGATTCTAATGGCGCTCGTACCTCCGGTATGGTTTAGTTTTATGGACAACAGGCTAGAGCGGTGGAAAAAGACTTTAGTGCTTGCCTGATATTATTTTTCCATTCGAACAAACATGAAGGAAATCCGGGAGATTGTATCGGCGTGGGAATCGAATAATAAAAAAAGTGTTCGGTGTGTTTTGGCGACGGTGGTGCATTTGCAAGGATCGTCTTATAGAAGACCTGGAGCCAAAATGTTGATTAATGAGGAGGGTGAAATCACCGGAGCCATAAGTGGCGGCTGTCTGGAAGGAGATGCATTAAAAAAAGCAATGCTCGCTTTACAGGATGGAATGCCTCGTGTTATCACTTATGATACCAGCGACGAGGATAATATTTCAGTCGGTGTACAGCTTGGTTGTTCGGGCATTGTTTCTGTTTTATTCGAGCCATTGGCTCTGGAAGAAAAAGGAAATCCGATTGAACTGTTGCGGGAACTAATCCAACGAGAGTCTCCCGGTGTATTGATCACTGTCTATGAACCTGATGTGTCAAAGGGTAACCATTTTGGAACCTGTGCCATCGTATTCAAGGAAGACAAGATTGTCCTGAATGAAGGTAGGCAGCTCCCCTCTTCGGTTCTTGAACGTGCTTCGGCGGTACTGAGTGGTGAAAAAAGTGAATTTATTGTCAACACAGACACTAACAAAAAACTGAATGTCTTTTTTGAATTTATTCCGCCAACCATTCATTTGTTGATCGCTGGTGCAGGCAATGATGCCATTCCAGTTTGTTCCATCGCTGAAATGCTGGGATGGAAAATAACGATTGCTGATGGCCGTTCTTCCCATGCAAGAAAGGACAGATTTACTTCTTCATGTACCCTGAAGGTTAGCCAACCGGAACGTGCATTGGAGGGCATACAGATCACTCCGCGCACTGCGATTATTTTGATGACCCATAATTATCAGTATGACCTTGGTATTTTTAAGGCGCTGCTGCCCCATAACCCGGGCTGTATTTTATTGCTTGGACCCAAAAAGCGTTTCGAGCGAATGTTAGAGGATTTGAAAAAGGCCGGAATTGTTCCCGATGGACCATTCTTAAATAAAGTATTCAGCCCCGCAGGCTTAGAAATTGGTGCTGAAACGCCAGAGGAAATAGCGTTGAGCATGCTTGCCGGAATACAGTCGGCTTTATCGGGTAAGCCCGGTGGACAACTTCGCCAGAAATCAGATGTAATTCATAGTAGTTAAGACCGAAGTCCTTTTGTATAAGTAACTTTATTGACTTTGTAGAACATGGTAGACATTACTCATAAGACATTTAGCTTAAGAAATGCAGTGGCTGAAGCTACCGTAAATGTTTCTCTTTTATCCACCATCGAAGCCATTCAACAGAACAGGGTACCAAAAGGAAATATTTTTGAATTCAGTCGGGCAGCAGGATTGTTGGCAGCTAAAAAAACCTATGAGGTTATACCCGACTGCCATCCATTGCCTGTTGAGCAGGCCAGCATTAAGCACGAGCTATCAGGACAATCCATACTTATTCGGGTTGAAGTTTCAACGATCTATAAAACAGGCGTTGAAGTTGAGGCCATGCATGCGGCAGCAGTAACTGCCTTGACCATTTACGACATGCTGAAACCCATTGATCCGAAAGTTGAAATTGCAGGTATCAGGCTGCTGGAAAAGACTGGTGGAAAGACTGATTTTGTAGCATCCTATCCGGATGACCTTAAAATTGCGCTAGTGACTGTGAGTAATAAAGTTGTTGCTGGAGAGGTGGATAAACCGGGCGATATTATCGAAGGTAAGCTGAAAAAACTAAATCTTACTTCCATTGAAAGGTTGGTCATTGGTGAACAAAAAATTGAAATCGAAAAGACTTGCAGGAATTTGATCGCCAAGTCCTATGACTTGATTTTATTGACTGGCGGCTCTGGTCTGCAGTTGATGGATGTAACGCCAGACGTGGTTCAGCGGCTGATTGATCGTGAAGTTCCTGGTATTATGGAAGCTGTCAGGGATTATGGACGACTGCGAAGGCCACAAGCCCTCCTTGGTCGTGGAGTCGCCGGCTTTAGTGGTGAAACGCTACTGATAACCTTGCCTGGCTCACCTAAAGGTGCGAAGGAAAGTATGGACGCAGTTTTTCCTACCATCCTACATGTTTTCAGGTCGAAAAAATCCTGATTGAAATCCGAATCCATTTATCTTGATTACAATGCCACCACCCCTTGCGACCAGCGGGTGATAGACGGCATGTTGCCCTTTTTTAATACACATTTTGGAAATGCAGCAAGTCATCATCATTCGTTTGGCTTTTATGCCGAGGAAGCCGTGGAGCATGCCAGAAACAATATTGCGAAACTGGTAGGAAGTAAACCAGGTGAAATTATTTTTACCTCTGGTGCGACCGAATCAATCAACCTTGTACTTCGTGGATTACAGAACTATGCTTCCAAAAAAGGAAAGCACATCATTACATGGGCAACAGAGCATAAAGCTGTTTTGGAAACCTTATCCTGGCTTGAAAATCAGGGTTATGAGGTAACGGTACTACCGGTTGATCAACAGGGTCAACCAGATCTAGAAACGCTTAAAGTTTCGATTCGTAGGGATACAATACTGGTGGTCATGATGATGGCCAACAATGAGACCGGCGTCATGATGCCTGTTCGTGAAGTAGTTAAATTGGTTCATCCTTATGAAATCCTAACCCTATGCGATGCCACCCAAGCGGTGGGCAAAGTTCCGATGGATTTAAAAAGTTTAGGTGCTGACTTTGTGGCGTTTAGCGCACATAAGTTTTATGGCCCGAAAGGAGCAGGTGCATTGTATATAGCGGGCGGCTCCAACAAAACAAATCTTGAACCCCTGCTCACTGGCGGTGGACATGAAGCCAACATCCGAAGTGGCACGGTGAATGTTCCTGGTATTGTAGGAATGGGTTTAGCAGCGGAAATTGCAATCACATCATTATCGGAGGATGTAAAAAGGATAGGTGGTCTTCGGGATCACTTTGTTTCTGAACTAATTAAAACTGGGGTAGTCGAACCAAACTTCGGGAGCAGTACCCTCCTACCCAATACGGCCAACCTGAGGTTTAATTTTCAGGGAAGTGACCTTTTACTTCAGAAAATTTCATCAAAGGTTGCAGCATCTTCTGGCTCTGCTTGCTCCTCGGTGGTTCAAAAACCATCCCATGTATTGAAGGCCATGGGTTTAACGGACCAGCAGGCTTTGTCCAGCATCCGTTTTAGTCTTGGAAAATTTACAACCAAATCGGAACTGGATCGGGCAGTGGAAATTATAACTGAAAAAATAAATTCGATTAAAAACTAAGGAAGGATTCAAAAGTCCAGCTCTAATTGCTCTCCGATTTTCATGGTATAAAAAGCCTGATTTTCTTTTCGACACGATTCCTCAAAAAAATCGGGTTCTACTGAATTGAATTTGAACAAATGGTAATGGTGAGGAATAACCAGTTTTGCTCCGGAAGCCTTCGCCAATCTGGCGGCTTCAAGTCCATCCATGTTACCAGCCACACCTCTTGAAGGAATATTACCATTGATGGGTAGAAGTACAACATCAGGGGAATTCTGACCTATCATTTTCTCCAATCCATCAAAAAAAAGCGTGTCGCCTGAGTGATAAATTGTCCATGGACCTAGTTCAACAACAAACCCCATATAACAACAACGGCCATGATCATCACGATCAATTTCATTGTGTGCCGATGGAATTCCAAAGAAATTAACACTCCCTAATTTTATCTGCTGACCATCGTTGATGCCAATAAATCTGTTGGTAGAAATACCTAACCTGTTCGCAGCGAATTCCTTATTTGCCTCAGGCAGTAAAAAATGAGCCTGTGAATTATTAGCCAGAATAGGCATTAAAGTTTCAGCATCGAGGTGATCTGTATGGTTATGACTTGATGTGATGATATCAATTCCATAAAGTAAATTTGGTGGTACGCACAGTGAACTCATACGTTCATGTGGTTTGCCTGTATTCTGATATTTTTTGGTCAGGGAATCAGAAAGGTAGGGATCCATCAGAAGGGTTGTTCCTTCACATTGAAGTAGGAATCCACTTTGGCCTAGCCATCGTAAGTGAAGCGTACTTTTTTCTGAATTTTTGTAGGTGAGCAACTCTTCTGCGATAACATGAGGTTGCTCAACAGGCTTGATGAGGTGTGTCATGTTGTATGTAGTTTTAGTGTTTTACGCTCTCTCTCTCTCTCTCTCTCTCTCTCTCTCTCTCTCTCTCTCGGTTTTTCATAATGATGCAAACCTAGATTCCAAAATTCACATACCAAGTAATTGGTTGGATAATTCATCCGTTCAATGGATACTTTAAATCAATTTGGGATAAAGTTTAACCTCATATCACAATTTAAAATTTAAGGTGATGCTTTAGACATTCCATAGAAATTCCCCTAATGAAATTTTAATCAGCCTATAATCTACCTCGTACAATCTTAGCTGCCTCCGTCATTACCTTAAGTTTATGCTTCGCGGCCCACCGTGCAGTCTGACTAAGTCCACAGTCAGGTGCCACGGATAATTTTTCAGCGGGCACGTGCTGCAAACACATTTGAATCCTGTTTACCACATCTTCAATGGTTTCCTGGTAGTAATTTTTAACGTCCACTACCCCTACAGAGACATCAACTGCTTCTGCAAAGGATCTCAATAATTCAATCTGCGAAAATTCCCGGTTGGCCATTTCAAGATGAATTTCATCGACTTTCATGTTAAGGAAGTCAGGCAGCATTGGTTTTAAACTACGATTTCCTACCGGACGTCCTTTGAAATTTCCAAAACACAGATGTGTTGACAGCCTACACTTACCGGTAATACCTTCTACCGTGCGATTGAAAATATCAACCAGTCTTTTCGTGTCCTCTTTGTAGGCGTAACAACTCATGCTTGGCTCATCAACCGTAATTTCCTTACACCCTGCCTGAATCAAGGACTTCAATTCATTGTTTACTATGGGCAATAAGGCTTCGGTGATGTCATACCGGTCCTTGTATGAGCCACCCGGCTGTAGTCTGCCACTAAGGGTATAAGGACCAGGGACACTGGCCTTCAAAACCGGTCCGTTAGGCGCTAGCCTTTTTAGTCGTTCAAACTCTGCCACTATGCCTAATCCCCGCGGAGCTGAGAGTGTGCCAATTATATGATGTTTACCACGCTGATCGTGTGCGGGTGGACCGAACTTCCGAACATCTTCAAAACTTTCTTTGATGCCTTCCAAGTATCCGTAAAACGAAAGATTAAAATCAATCCGGGTTTGTTCACCGTCGGTAATAACATCAAGTCCTGCGCGGACTTGATCCTGAATGGCGATCATCACTGCGTCATCGATGAGTTCCTGTCGGTCTGCAGCACCAAATTTATCCTTGTTTAACACTGAAAATTCAAGCCAACCGGGCATTGGATAACTTCCGATTACGGTGGTTCGGATGGGAATTGGTTGCATAAAAAAAGAGTAAACCTTTAAAAATAATCAATGATGGGAAAGCAACCTGGATAGTCTTTCCCCATGTTCGTCGTATGCCGCTTCAAAAATTCTTGTTGCCTGATCCTTACCGGCTATTGAGGCACTGCATAAAACCTTTGGTGGTTGCCCGTTTTCCGTAAGCACCCGTGCGACTTCAGCCTTGATGCAATTTACAATCATCGCACCTCCAATGGTTGATCCCGGACTTACCGGAATCTCCAGTCCGGGAACATGCACCATGGCATCACCATCTGGTGCACCGGTATCCAACACCAAATCAGAAAAATCACTAAGCTTTTTACCGTCAGTTCGCTTGCTTTGGTTTGCCTCTGAATGTTTTTTAGTGATGATGCTGACAACCTTAATGTTATTTCTTTTAAAAACCTCTGCCATCTCAATGGGAACAACATTGCAACCACTGCTGCTAATCACCAAAGCTGAGTCTAGTTCTGACAAACTAAAGTTTCGGAGAATTCGCTCAGCCAAACCGGGAACATTTTCCAAAAACATGGCCTGACGTTGACCATTACTGCCCACCACAGGGTTATGAAAAGTCAGCGATAATTCAACGATTGGATTAAATCCAGGGAAACTACCGTAGCGTGGCCACATCTCTTCAACCATCATTCGGCTATGGCCTGAGCCGAAAACATGCACGACCCTTCCTGAAAGAATGGATTTACCAAACCAGGCTGCAGCGGTAATAATTTTATCTTTTTGAGCCTCCACCGTATTGGTGAGCTCACGACACTTATCGAGGTAATCTTTGGTCAAGTCCATAACAGACTTTCAAGTTACCAATAAGAGCCCGTGTCGACAAACACGGAAAAGAATGCGTTAAAGGTCGGCTGCTTTATTTTGCTGCACAGCTGGAACAACAGAGCGGTCAGCGAATTTTTTCTCAAGTATGTCTAACCTGACCACCAAATTTAAAATCAAGGCATCTCTTAGGTTATCGGTAGGCTCCTGGTCCCATTCTTTTCTTAAAATCTCATACATAGCCTGCATGCGTTCGTATTCAGTACCCGGACTTACCGACTCCCCTTCCTTATCTCCTTCCAACCACCCCAACCGCTCACTTATTTTACCCGCATAGAAGTTTTCGGTCTCTTCAAAATCGAGTTTACTGACGAGTGCTTGTTTTTCCGAAGTATACCGCTCTACCATGAGTGCTGAAGTCGTACAGAAAAAAAATACAGCTGCTGCAGCCCACCAGGAAAAAGCCAAGCCATCTTTTTTTCTCACTCCTTTCAGGACATCTTCATGGATATATTCTGGCACCTCTTTGTTGTCCAGTTGATCCTTATTCTCACGAATAAAATTTTCCAATGAATTCATGGCTTTTGGTGTTTTAACAATTCAATTAATTTTTTTTTCGAACGACTGAATTGGCTTTTTGAAGTTGATTCAGTGATATCAAGAATCTCAGCAATTTCACTGTGGTCATACCCCTCAATCAGATATAGTGACAACACAGTTCTGTAGCCATCGGGCAATTGGCGTATGGCTTCCGTTACCTGCGCCGCCTCGAAGGGAAATGGGTTCTCATTAGCATCTTCTAACGCCGGAATGCCTTCCTCCTCGCCGTCTGCAAAGAATATTAATCTGTTGCGTTGGACAGCATTAACAGATTTATTGATCACAATCCTTTTAAGCCAGGATCCGAAAGAAGCTTCGGAACGGTAGGATGATAGATTTCGGAACGCGCTGATAAATGAGTCTTGTAAAATATCACTGGCTTCATCTTCCCGCCTTACAATCCTGTAAGCCGTATTGTACATGGCTTTAGCATACAGTTTATAAAGCCTTGAAAAAGCTGCCTCTTCACCACGAATTGCCGCGGCAACCAATGCAGAGTGAATATGGTCGGAGCCTTTCTCCAATGATCTGGATCTTAAACCTTATAGACCCTTAGAATTGCCAAAGGCTGCATCCAGGGGAATACTTATTTCAACTTGCTCATATTTTCCTTGGCAGGAAGGAAATCTGGAGCTTTGGCCAGGGCTTGTTCAAAGTATTTTTTAGCAGAGGCAGAATCCCCACTATCCCTTGCTATCATGCCCAGCAAATTCAAAACTGAAACTCTTATTGGATAATCCTTATTCAGTTTGTCAGCAGTTACGAAGGAAACAGTCATTTCATCAGCCTCTTTTCGAGTCAGCATAATGTCTGCATTGGCTTGTGCCTCTTTATAACGCTTGAGATCGAACTGAAGGAAAGCCACTTTATACAGTGCTGCAAATGAATTGGTTGCCAGGTAAAGTGATTCAAAATTTTGTAATGCTTTGTCAAGAATTTTCAATTCCTCAAAGGCAGTTCCTGCAAGCTCCAGCGCCACTGGGTTTCGCGGATTTCGGTTGAGCAATTCCTGGCCCACCAATGCTGCCGAAGTGTACCGTTGGTTTTCATAATACAGAAATCCAAGCGTCAGCAAAAGGGAGTCGTTGGCAGGATTTTCTACGATGATGTCGTAAAGTGCATCCCTGGCCACATCGTAATCAGCGAAGCGTGTCGCTACGGTGTATTTATTGAAGAAATGATTGAAGAATCCACTGTTTGCCTCTTGAATTTCAGACGGCGCGACTACTGAATCCTTTTTAGTCACCGGGACTGTTGCAGCAGGAGGTGCATTTTTATCGGATTTCTTTTTGCCTTGAGCTGACACAGCAAAGGACATTAGAATGGTAGCAATACAGAGGTAGTGATTCATGGATTTCATGGACTGAATTATTTCGTAGTTTGTTTAACAGGTGTGATGCCATTTTCTGCTGCGAAGTTTAACATAAATCGCCAGGCTTCTTCGCGGTCATTTTTAATTTCCCCTTCCAGTATGGCATCTTTGATCCGATCCTTAATGATTCCAACCATTTTTGAAGGAGGAATTCCAAAGTGCTGCATAATTTCCTCGCCGGAGACGGGTGGTTGAAAATTTCGAATACCATCTTTTTCTTCAACCTCCAACATTCTTTTTTCCACCTCATCAAAGTTTTTTAAGAAGCGGGTGACTTTTTCCGTGTTTTTGGAGGTGATGTCGGCGCGACATAAAATCATGAGCGCATCCAGATCCTCGCCGGCCTCAAACAACAATCGTCGAATGGCAGAATCGGAAACATTATAGACCAGTGATATGGGACGCAGGTGCAACCGCACCAGCTTCTGCACAAAATTCATGTTCTCCCCCATCGGTAGCTTAAGTCTTCGAAAAATACCCGGGGTCATTTTGGCACCCCGTTCTTCGTGACCATGAAAAGTGAAACCAACCTTCGGATCGTATCGTTTGGTCGCAGGCTTGGCGATGTCATGAAGGATGGCCGACCACCGCAGCCACAGATCATCAGACACCTTGCAGACATTGTCCAGAACCTGCAGGGTATGATAAAAATTATCCTTGTGTGCATTGCCGTCTACATATTCCACACCCTGCAGGGCTGCCATTTCTGGAAAATATTGATGCAGGAGTCTACCGTGAAAAAGAAGTTTGAAGCCATAGGAAGGTTGTGGACAAGCAATAATTTTATTGGTCTCATCAATGATCCGCTCCATTGAAATTATTTTGAGCCTTGCGGCATTTCGAATGATGGAATCAAAAGTGTCGGGATCGATATCGAAATTAAGTTGATTGGCAAACCTAATGGCACGCATCATCCGAAGTGGATCATCCGAAAAGGTACGGTCTGCCTCCAGTGGCGTTTTAATAACCTTTTTCCGTAGGTCATTGAGGCCGCTAAACGGATCAATCAGTTCACCGAAATTTTCAGCATTAAGACTTACCGCGAGTGCATTAATGGTAAAATCCCTGCGGTTTTGGTCATCAGAAAGTGTTCCATCCTCCACCAAAGGCTTTCTGGAGTCTTCGCGATAAGATTCTTTTCGGGCACCAACAAATTCCAATTCATACTCACCGGACCGGATCATGGCGGTTCCGAAATTTTTAAAAATGGAAATATGTGCTCCGCCCAAGGCCTCAGAGACCTTTTCAGCCAGAGCAATGCCACTGCCAAGGCAAACGAAGTCGATATCTTTAGAAGTGCGGTTGAGGAAAAGATCTCTCACGTAACCACCTACTACATAAGCTTTAACACCCATACCCGAAGCGGTGGCAGCCACCAGTCCAAACACAGGGTTTGACTTAAAATGTTCTCTGAAATCCACTTCTGCCAACATAGCATCAAAACTACTTTAACAAGGGCATATTCATTGGAAATTGTTCGTCCCGCACGACCAAATGAGTTACATTTGGGGCAATTTTTTCCTGAATTTCGATGGCTTCAGCCAAATACATCTTTGTGACCGGTGGTGTCACTTCCTCCCTTGGAAAAGGGATTATATCGGCGTCACTTGGCCTATTGTTAAAAGCCAGGGGGTTTAAGGTGACCATTCAAAAATTTGACCCTTACATCAATATTGATCCGGGAACGCTCAATCCATACGAGCATGGTGAATGTTATGTTACCGACGATGGAGCTGAAACTGACTTAGATCTAGGTCATTATGAGCGATTTCTGAACATCAGAACCTCCAAGGCAAACAACATTACGACAGGCAGGATTTATAACAACGTCATTACGAAGGAGCGCAAGGGTGAGTATTTGGGTAAAACTGTACAGGTTGTTCCGCATATTACCGATGAAATCAAGCGTAACATTTATGCCCTTGGTGAAACAGGAAAATTTGACTTCATCATAACAGAGCTGGGTGGCTCGGTCGGTGATATCGAGTCTTTGCCATTTATTGAGGCTGTACGACAGGTGAAATGGGACCTTGGACCTGGCAATGCCTTGGTTGTCCACCTTACACTAATTCCTTTTTTAAGTGCAGCTAAAGAACTGAAAACCAAGCCAACACAGCATTCAGTTAAAGAACTACTTGCAGAAGGAATTCAGCCTGATATTCTAGTTTGCAGGACGGAGTATCCCCTACCCACCGACATCCGCAAAAAGCTTGCATTATTCTGCAACGTTCACATCAATTCTGTCATTGAGGCGATGGATGCAGAAACGATCTATGACGTTCCCCTGCTTATGCGGAAGGAAAAGCTTGACGAAAGGGTATTGGCCAAGCTGAAGGTAAGCTCACGTCGTCAGCCCAACCTTGACGACTGGAAAACTTTCCTGGGGAAACTAAAGAATCCAAGTGACGAGATTGAGATTGGCCTGATCGGTAAATACGTTTCGTTACCTGATGCCTATAAGAGCATTGCAGAGGCCTTTATTCACGCGGGTGCTCGAAATGATTGCAAAGTCAACCTGCATTGGATCTCCAGTGAAGACATTACCCGGGATACGGTCGATGGACTGCTGGCAGGATTGGACGGTGTGTTGGTAGCACCAGGTTTTGGTGAACGCGGCATTGAGGGTAAAATTGAGGCCATTCGATATGTTCGGACCAAAAAAATTCCATTCTTCGGAATTTGCCTTGGAATGCAGTGTGCCGTTGTTGAGTTTGCAAGAAACGTTTTGAAGATCAATGCCAGCTCAACCGAATTGAATCCTAAAACCAAACATCCGGTCATCGACATGATGGCGGAACAAAAGAAGATTACCTCCAAGGGTGGAACGATGCGTTTGGGCAGCTATGATTGTAAATTGTTGAAAGGAAGTAAAGCAGCAGCTGTATACGGAACCCAAAAAGTCAAAGAAAGACACCGTCATCGGTACGAATTCAACAACAATTATCTGGCAAAGTTTGAGTCCGCGGGAATGAAAGCCAGCGGAAAAAATCCGAACTCAGGGCTTGTTGAAGTGGTTGAACTTAAAGACCACCCATGGTTTATCGGTGTTCAGTTTCATCCTGAACTTAGAAGTACGGTTGAAAATCCACATCCGCTGTTTATTCGTTTTATTGAAGCCGCCAGAAAGGCGAAAAATTCCAAAATCTAAGACCTCATTTTTTCCATGGATAGAAACAATCTGATAGGCTTCACCCTCATGGCGGTTCTGCTGTTTGCGTACTTTGCCTTTTTTGCTCCGGATCCGGTTCAGTCGACACAGCCGCTGGTCCAGGATTCACTTCAGGTGAAGGCACCAATGACGCTCCCATCTTCTATGGATTCTATATCAGTCGTTGAATTGGATACCATTCCACTTCGCGAGATCGTATTAGAAAATGATGATGTCCGCATTACCCTTTCCAATCAGGGAGCAGTGGTCACCAAGGCCCAACTTAAAAATTTCAAATCCTATTCAGGTGATACCCTCACCCTTATCGCGAAGGGGACATCAACTTTTAAAACCAGTATTTCCTTCGATGGAAAAGACACCGATCTGAATGCGCTGAACTACCAAAGTGAGCTTGCCCTTTCCGGAGACACAAAAACCGCACGGTTCTATGTCAACGGCGCAAAAGGAGAACGCATTGAGCATACCTGGTCGCTTCCTGCTAAAGGTTTTGTCATCGACCAAAAAGTCAAAACCATAGGCATTAATCATCAGAAGGAATTTGCTGAATGGCAGTGGACCAACCGAATGCCACTCGTTGAAAAGGATCTTAATGACAGCAGAACCAAAACAGCCATAAATTTTCATACACCGGCTGATGATGAAACAGACGGAACCTCCGAATCCTCGCTGGATCAGGAGAATATGAGCTTGCCACAGGGTACCGATTGGGTGGGCATAAAGCAGAAATTCTTTTTATCGGCCGTGTTGTCGAAGGATGGATTTGCCGGTGGTGAAATTGAAACCTTTGTTCCTGCCGGAGACGAAAAGACAGTTAAGACCGGAAAAATCCTGGTCAAAATACCCACGTCTAAAATTGCTAGTGAAGGAGCAGACCTCCGTTACTACCTGGGACCAAACGATTACAAAACCCTGGGTGAAGTTGCTCCGGGCTTTCGTGAGAACGTATACCTGGGCTGGCCTCCGGTAAAATGGGTGAATGAATACCTGATTGTTCCGGTCTTTCTTTTCTTAACCAAGTATTTCGCCAATTATGGATTGATCATCATTATTCTGGTCATCATTATTCGTTTGGTGTTGCTTCCACTCTCCTACAAGAGTTATCTCGGCATGGCTAAAATGCGTTTGCTGAAGCCTGAGTTGGATGAACTGAAAAAGAAATTCCCTGACGACCAGATGAAGTTCAGTCAGGAACAGATGAAATTGTTCAACGAGGCAGGTGCCAGTCCTTTTGCCGGTTGTATTCCGCTGTTGCTGCAAATGCCGATACTGTTTGCCATGTTTTACCTGTTTCCCTCTTGTATTGAATTCAGGCAACAGACCCTCCCATTTGCCGAGGACATATCAACATACGATTCAGTGTTGAGTTTGCCCTTTGCCATACCATTTATGGGAAGCCACATTAGCATCTATACGTTGCTTATGACGATCAGCACACTGGCAATTACCTGGCAGAACAATCAGATCTCTACGGTGGATGGACCAATGAAATCACTGTCCTACATCATGCCTTTGGTTTTCTTCTTTGTTCTGAATTCTTTCCCTGCCAGTTTGAGTTTTTATTACCTGGTCGGAAACGTAGCTTCATTTGCTCAGCAGATTTTGATCAAGCGTTTTGTTGATGAGGACAAAATCAGAGAAGTGATGGAGGCCCACAGGAAAAAAATGGCTGCGTCGCCAAATTCAGGGAAATCGGCCTTCATGTCGAGGTTAACCGATGCATTAAAAGCAAGTGAGGAAGCGCGCAAGAAAACTAAGCGGAGTTAATTAACTTGCCTGTTTGAGAGGAGAAAACGATGGGAAAGATCATTGCGATAGCAAATCAAAAAGGCGGAGTTGGAAAAACCACTACGGCCATCAATCTGGCCGCCAGTCTGGCTGTACTGGAAAAGCGGACTTTATTGCTGGATGCCGATCCACAAGCCAATTCTACATCGGGCTTTGGTTTGAACCCGAACGAAATCAGAAAGAGTATCTATGAATGTATGATCGATGGCGTAGCCCCTAAGGACGCTATCGTTCAAAACGAACTCAAACACCTTCATATTCTGCCATCCCACATCAACCTGGTGGGCGCAGAGGTAGAGATGGTAAATCTGGAGCGTCGTGAGGAAAAGATGCGTGAGGTTCTGGAGACAATCCGCGATGACTACGATTTTATCATCATTGACTGCTCCCCTTCCCTTGGCCTGATTACGATCAACGCCCTCACCGCTGCGGATTCTGTAATCATCCCTGTTCAGTGCGAATACTTTGCGCTGGAAGGACTGGGAAAACTTCTGAACACCATAAAAATTATCCAAACCAGGCTTAATACTGGCCTGGAAATTGAAGGGATTCTGCTCACTTTATACGATTCCCGAACTACCCTTGGCAATCAGGTTGTTGAAGAGGTTCGGACCCACTTCAGAAACATGGCCTTCAAAACTGTCATTCCAAGAAATGTTAAGCTGAGCGAGTCTCCAAGCTTCGGACTTCCTGTTATTACCCATGATGCAGAAAGTAAGGGCGCTATCAGTTATCTGAACCTCGCACACGAAATCCTGGAAAAAAATCTAGTCACGAAATGACCAAACGAAATGCACTCGGCAGAGGACTGAGTTCTCTGCTTCAGGATACACCGGCCAGTCAGGGAATTGGTGAGACGGCACCGGCCAATATTTCAGGCTCCATGCATGAGGTATTGTTGTCCGATATTGAAGTGAATCCCTTTCAGCCGCGACACTACTTTGACCAAGAAATGCTGCGTGAACTGGCCGAATCCATAAAGGTTCATGGCATCATCCAGCCCTTAACACTTCGGAAACTTGCGAGTAACAAATACCAGATTATTTCTGGTGAACGGAGATTTCAAGCCTCCAGATTGGCTGGATTAAAATCAGTACCCGCATTTGTCCGACAGGCGGACGACCAGCAAATGCTGGAGATGGCATTGATCGAAAACATCCAGCGCGAAAACCTTAATCCTATCGAAATTGCCCTGAGTTATCAGCGGCTGATCACGGAGTGTGACCTCAAACAAGAGGAACTTGGTGAGCGCGTTGGAAAAAACAGGTCTACTGTTACGAACTATTTGCGGTTGCTCAAGTTGCCACCCGACATACAGATTGCACTGCGGGACAACATCCTTACCATGGGTCATGCCCGTGCCTTGCTTGGACTTGAAAATCCAGATGGTCAAATTTTGCTTTTCAAAAGAATCATTCAGGAAGACCTAAGCGTTCGGAGGGTTGAAGATCTGGTAAGAGACATGAGTCGGTCCTCCGGCAAAAGCTCTTCGTCAGCATCAACCCCCAATAGGGATAATGCTATTACCCAGCTTCAATCTAAATTATCCTCACACTTTGGCACCAGGGTTCTGATTAAAAATGAAGGTGGCAAAGGTGAAATTAGGATACCCTATTTGTCTGTTGAGGACCTCAACCGTATCCTTGAGATTCTGAAAGTCTGATGAACGCCGCCTTAAAACGGTTAGCTTTTTTAGTACTTCTCCTGTCTTCTGTACGTTCTTTTTCTCAGGAGCTTGTGATTGTACCCGATAGTGTGGCGCAACAGCAGTCGTTTGATTATGCCAAACGGTTCGATCCGCGAAAGGCACTTTTTTTTGCTGCAGTGTTGCCAGGCATGGGACAGGTTTACAACAACAAGTACTGGAAGCTTCCGATCGTTTACGGAGGATTTGCTGCAGGGATTTATGTGATGGATTTTTATCAAAAGGAATACGCGGCGTACCGCACTGAGCTTTTAGAAAATCTTTCCGGAAATACCTTTCCAAGTACGCCGAGTAATTTGTCTGAGGCCACGCTCAGAAGAGTGGTTGATTTTTATCGACGCAAGCGGGATTTTACGATCGTCCTTATGGGGCTTGGTTATTTGCTGCAAATCGTAGATGCCCATGTCGATGCCCACCTCAAGGAATTCAAATACAACCCTAACCTTAAACGGATTGGATTGGCTCCTGAACTCAATAGCGACCAACTCACTGGCCGAACAGCCGGGTTCACAATCACCTACAAACTTTCAAAATGAAAATTGCCCTTATCGGATATGGAAAAATGGGTAAAGCCATTGCTGCATTGGCCGTTGAGCGAGGACATGAATTGATAACTATTGATGTGGGTGACTCAATCGACATGCTTGCTGATCAAAAGCCTGATGTAGCCATTGAATTTACTACACCCGAAGCAGCACCAAATAACATTCGGTATTGTTTAACCCATGGTATTCCAGTTGTATGCGGTACCACCGGTTGGTTGAGTGAATTGGAGCAAATCAAAAGTCTTTGCCTGCAGTCTGGTGGGTGCTTTTTCTATGCTTCTAATTACAGCCTTGGTGTTAACCTCTTTTTTAAACTCAATGCTCATTTGGCAAAATTGATGGCAGGTAAGGGATATGATGTTTCCATTCATGAAATCCATCATACGCAGAAAAAAGATGCACCCAGTGGCACTGCTATTACCCTCGCTGAGGGCATCATAAAAAACAATCCCGCATTCACATCCTGGTCACAGGATGGAAAGCAACCAGGTTCCATTCAGATCACCTCAGAGAGAAAAGATCCTTATCCAGGGACCCATGAAATTTCCTATGCCGGAAAGGTTGATGAAATCCGTATTGAACATACGGCGCACTCTAGGGAGGGATTTGCTTCCGGAGCACTCGCTGTTGCCGAATGGTTACCTGGAAAGCAGGGTATTTTGGGTATGGACGATTTCCTTGGGATTGGATAAAATTGGTTTTCTTTGCACGCTAAATTCTGATTTGTGAATACGTTGGTTCTAGTCATTCTATTTTTTCGCGCAGGGGCCACAGTTGGCTACTGGCAGGTATTTAAAAAGACAGGGATTGCACCCTGGATCGCTCTAATACCCTTTTATTCTGAATTCAAAATCATGGAATTGGTTGGGAAACCAAAGTGGTGGATCGTCTACTTATTCATTCCCATTTTTAACATTTTCGCCTACTACATTCTTATTTTTGATCTGATCCGATGCCTTGGTAAGGAGTCCATCTGGAGTCAGATCATCTGCATTTTCGCCTTCTACCTATACTTACCCTGGATTGCCTTTCAGAAGAAGACCGTCTACCTGGGTAAGTTGGAATCTCTTCCCGTGCAGCATAAATCTCCGGTAAAGGAGTGGACAGAAGCCGTTGCTTTTGCCGTGATCGCTGCCACCTTAATCCGATGGACCATTATGGAGGCCTACACCATCCCAACACCATCCATGGAAAATAGTCTGATGGTGGGTGACTTTCTTTTCGTCAGTAAGTTTCATTACGGAACACGCACACCTGCTACCCCACTGCAGATTCCACTGACCCATCAAAAGATTTGGTTTACTGAATTACCTTCTTATTTAGAGTGGGTTAAACTTCCTCAATACAGACTCCCTGGTTTCACCTCTGTGAAGCGTGGAGACGTGGTTGTTTTTAATGTTCCCAGGCATGAAGAAAATAATTTTGGTATTTACGACACCTCACGCTGGAAATACTACCCTGTTGATCTTAAGACAAACTACATCAAACGTTGTGTTGGGATTGCAGGAGACAAGCTTGAAATAAAAAATCGTGTTGTTTATACCAATGGACAGGCAGAGACCACCCCTCCGCTTTCACGACAGGCTTATCGGGTAGTGGCCAACGACGAAATCAACGATAGGAACTTTCAAAAGCTAGAACTGGATCCAGATGATTACCAGTACAATGGACGAAACAACTCCGGTCAGGCTGAGTACACCATGCACCTCACCGCTGCAACTGTTAATGAGCTCAGAAAATTACCATTTATTGTCGGTGCTGAATTAGAACGATCTTCTGAAGAACGTGGCGCTTTCTTATTTCCAAAGTTTGATTCGCTTCGATGGACAACCGAAAACTATGGCCCTGTAGTTATTCCTCAAAAAGGCATGACGATTTCAATCAACGACAGCACGCTTGCCTTTTACGGAACAGTTATCCGGGATTATGAATACAATAAAGATGTTCAGATCAAAGGTGATAAGCTTACCATTGAAGGGAAACCGGTTGATCAATACACCTTCCGTCAGGACTATTACTTCATGATGGGAGACAACCGAAACAACTCGCTGGACTCCAGGTATTGGGGTTTTGTACCTGAAGACCATATTGTGGGCAAGGGATTTTTCATTTGGCTATCATTGGATAAATATGGCAGCTGGCTGAATAAAATTCGCTGGAGCCGTTTCTTTAATCCAATTCGTTAGGAAATTCCTACCATTCAATTTCTGCTTCTCCCCTTTCTCTTAACCATTGATTGATTTTGGAGAATGGGCGTGAGCCAAAAAATCCTTTGTGTGCACTGAAAGGCGAAGGGTGAGCAGACTCCACCACGAAGTGTTTGGACCGGTCGATGATGAGTCCCTTGCGCTGCGCGTAAGCACCCCAGAGTAAAAATACCAGGCCTGTTTTTTCATTGGACAGCAATCGAATGACAGCATCGGTAAAGGTTTCCCAGCCCTTGTTCTGATGAGAGCCTGGGGAGGACGCTCTAACCGTAAGCGTGGCATTTAAGAGAAGTACCCCCTGGCGTGACCACCGCTCCAGATCACCATCCCTGGAAATCGGTTTCCCGGTATCTTCTGCGACTTCCTTAAATATATTTACAAGCGATGGCGGAAGGGTAACACCCTTCCGAACACTAAAACACAACCCATTGGCCTGACCTTGTCCATGATAAGGGTCCTGACCGACCACAACGATCCTTACTGCATCGAAACTGCACGTATCAAAAGCCCTGAAAATTTCAGGACCCGGGGGATAAACGGTGTATTTTGAGTATTCATCCCTAACAAATTCAGTAAGGGTTTCGAAATAAGGTTGATCGAATTCGGCCTGCAAATGAAGCTGCCAATCGGGTGCAATTTTTACAGCTTTTGACATGAGGAAGCAAATTCGGAATTTTTGATAGTTTTGGAATCATGGTTACTGAAATCACACAGGGAATTAAGGTTTCCGTTGAAACGGAATACCAGCCTGCTTACTCAAGTCCGAGTCAGTACCACCATGTTTTTACCTACCGTATAACCATTGAAAATCAGGGTGAATTCACCATTCAGTTGAAGCGAAGGCATTGGTTCATATCCGATGCCGGATATGCATTCAGAGAGGTCGAAGGTGAAGGCGTTGTAGGTCAGCAGCCGATTCTTGAGCCCGGACAAAATCATCAGTACGTAAGCGGATGTAACCTAAAGTCTGGTTTGGGTAAGATGAAGGGAAGCTTTCTCATGGAGAGAATTGTTGACGGCGCAAGCTTTGAGGTCGTCATTCCCGAGTTCACGCTGATGGCGCCCCACCGACTGAATTAAATGGAATATGGGCATGCGGCCAGGCAGTATTTGCTTCACTGGCTTCATTCAGAAAATTTACATTCTGTCCACTCCCCCGGCCTGTTTTCTTTTTGCCGCGATGTGATTTATTCAGACACATTCAATGGGGATGCTGAAGAACAAATCGAATCAATAAGAAGGAAATGTATTGAAGATTCGAGAATTGTAAAGGGCATCGATTATGGTACCGGTTCAAATGGTGGATTGAGGTCAGTGGGTATAGCTGCGGTTGCTAAAGTTGAAATCGCCCCTATTCGTTATGCGAGACTTTACAATCGCATTGTTCAATGGACTCAAGCGAATGAAATCTTGGAAATAGGGACCTCCTTAGGTCTTACCACACTTTACTTATCCATCGAACCTAATCGAAAGGTGACCACCTTGGAGGGTCATGAAGGCATTGCATCAACAGCTGAAGAAAACTTCAAACGAGCGAACCGCCATAACATTAGGGTGATCCACGGTGATGCCTCTAAAACACTATCACAAACCCTGAATGAAGGACTAAAACCTGATTTGGTGCTCATCGATGCAAGTCACCGCTACAACAGCACCATGGATTTCTTTGATCAGGTTATTGACCATGTGAAAGAATCTGGTGCAGTAATTATAGACGATATCCACAGCAGTAGGGAAATGACAAAAGCCTGGCAGGCAATCGTTCAGCATGTTAAAACCACCGCTGCTATCGACCTGTTTAGGTGTGGAGTCGTGTTGTTGGATAAGAGACTTGAAAAAAGGCTCTGGAGGTTCCGGATTTAAGCCCAGGATTATTCGAAACGCAGGGATTCAATGGGATCAAGCTTGGATGCCTTATAGGCAGGATAATACCCGGATATCAATCCAACACCCACGCATATAACAAAGCCAAGGCCCATCCAAAGCCAGGGCAAAATGAATACATCGATGTTCATCACGCGGGCCAGTAGATTACCAATTACAATTCCTAGAATGATTCCTGCGATGCCACCGATGACACAAACTACTATCGCCTCAATGATAAATTGTTGCTGAATTCTTATCGGCGTGGCACCTAGTGCCTTCCTCACACCCACTTCCCGTGTGCGCTCAGTGACTGAAACGAGCATAATGTTCATCAATGCTATGGCCGCACCCAAAAGGGTGATAAATCCAACGCCAAAGCCTCCAATCTGTAAATAACCGATGATCGTGTTTAACTGCTGGGCCAGTGTTTCACTCTTTTCAATGTCAAACGAATTGGGGCTTCCAATCTCGTCGTTACGAATGATGCGCATGAGGCCCGTTGCTTCGCCCATAGCCATATCCAGCATCCCTACATCCTTCACACCTATTGTCATCCGGTACTCAAGTCCCCTTCCTCCAGCTAGCTGATTGGCAACAGCAATGGGAATGTATACCGCATTATCAAAACTGTCACCTGAGAAACTGCCGCGCTCTTTTAAAAGACCCACGACCTTGAAACGAGCCCCTTTAAAAGTGATATAGCTTCCAAGCGGATCCTGATCCTTCTCATAAATGGATTCATAAATTTTGCTGCCGATTACTGCCACCCTTGAACCAAACTGAAGCTCCATGGTTGAAATATTTCGGCCCTTGTCAATATCCAAACCACGGATAGCGAAAAACTCTTCATTGATCCCTCTGACTCTAACGTTTGGATTGGTTTTTAGTGAAGAATGACTGATTTCAGCCACCGGGCTAAGCAAAGCGAAAATGGCCACGGAAGCATTGAAATTGTACCGGCTTCTGAATTCCATGACTTCTTTGTAGGTAACCGGTGGAAAGGTTCTTTCCTTCACTCCTCCCATAAAACCGCCTTTGCTGTCCTTAGAAGCAAGATCAAACGTATTGACGCCCAAGGAAGATAGACTGGAGGTAACAGAGTTCTCAATGGCATCAATGGCCGTGAGTATTCCCACCAAAGAGGTGATACCAATGGCCACAATACAGGCCGTGAGTACTGAACGAAGCATGTTGGCCCTGACAGACCTCAGTCCTTCCTTAACATTTTCCCTTAAATCCATCTATTCAGTCTGTTTGTCGTCAAAATCATAAGAAATGATTCTTTCCGTTGGTATTTTCACACGAAAATAAGGCTTCAACGATGCGCAGGCTGATTTTGTTCATCTTTTTATCCGGATGGTTCGCCGCCAAGGCCAATCATTTGTTCATTCCTATGGATGAAAAACAAACCAATCACCTGAAAGCCTACGGAATTGCTTATTGGATCCTCAAAAAACAGGTGGAGGTTGATTGGCTTCTGAACTACCGGGGAGGAAGTTTTATGTGTCCGTACAGTCCTGAAATTCAAAACGAGTTGGTCGTGCGAGGGGTTAGTTATGAGATATTATCCTCTGCAAAAGTCAATTCAATCCTGACCGAAATCTCAAGTCCTGCCGTCAACTTTGACGTCATGAAACTGGAAAAGGTTCCGCGCATAGCCGTGTATTCGCCCAAATCGAAGCAGCCATGGGATGATGCCGTTACGCTGGTACTCACCTATGCTGAGATTCCTTACGAAGTAATTTTTGATGATGAGGTTCTACGAAACGACCTTCCCAAGTATGACTGGCTTCATCTTCACCATGAGGATTTTACCGGACAGTATGGTAAATTCTATAGGAGTTATGGAAATTTTCCATGGTACCTGGAGCAACAAAAAGAGGCAGAGGATATGGCCAGAAAACATGGCTTTGCCAAAGTCTCTCAGCTAAAACTTGCGGTCGTAAAACGTATTAAGGAATTTGTCGCGGGCGGTGGTTTTCTATTTGCCATGTGCTCGGCCACCGACAGCTTCGATATTGCACTTGCCGCTGAGGGTGTCGACATCTGCGCTCAGATGTATGATGGTGATGCAGCCGATCCCGCGGCTCAATCGAAGCTTGATTATTCCCGAACCCTTGCATTCACAGACTTCCAATTGGTCAATGATCCCTTCGAATATGAATTTTCTGATACCGATAACAATCAGATGGAGCGCGGGCTAAGGCAGGACAACGATTACTTTCAACTTTTTCAATTCTCTGCCAAGTGGGACCCCATTCCTACCATGCTCACCCAAAACCATGCCCTGACCATTCCATCTTTTTACGGGCAAACTACAGGCTTCAAAAAGAGGCTGGTTAAATCTGAAGTATTGATCATGGGTGAGACAGGTTCGATTAAGGAAGCCCGGTACCTCCACGGTGTAATGGGAAAAGGATTTTGGACCTACTACAGTGGTCATGATCCAGAAGATTATCAGCACACGGTTTACGAAGAGCCCACTGACCTCAACCTGCACCCTAATTCACCGGGTTACAGGCTCATACTTAACAACATCCTTTTCCCGGCTGCCAAAAAGAAAAAGCAGAAGACCTGAATGCCATCAATGCATTCTGTCGGGTCTTACTTCAAGATTTGCAACGATGTTGGCTTCTTCCGCCAGCCATTCCTTCCATCTGTTTTGGACATACTCGGGATCGACATAATGCTTAGCGAGCGATATGAAGTTCTTATAGTGCCCTGCTTCAGATACCATAAGGTCATGGTAAAACACTTTTAGGTCTTCATCCTTAATTTCCTTCCACAACATTCTGAATCGTTCGCAACTGCGAGCTTCGATAAGGGCATTCAACAGGAGTTTTTCAACCAAATGTTTTTCCTTGGAGACCCCTTTCTTCTGAATACCCTGGATTTTTTCAACATACTCATCACGCCTGGGCTTTCCCAAAGACCAACCGCGTGCACGTAACTTCGCGATGACCATTTCGAAATGGCTCCATTCTTCTGCAACTACTGGCGTTAAAGTTTCCACCAACTTATCCAGATCATTAAACTGTATGATCATACTGATCACAGAAGAAGCTGCCTTCTGTTCACAATATGCATGATCCACCAGGATCTCTCTGATGTTCATTTCTGCAATATTTACCCATCTTGGATCGGTGGGTAGCTCTAGTCCGAGCACATGTTTTTCGGTAACCATAGCCATCAGTCAAACAACACAAGTTCAAAACCGAGATCAATTACTGTGCGCTGCCCGGGATAGCCTGGGATGACCAGGTAACCTGGTCTACCGCCCGCTTGCAGGAGGTTATGGACGGTAAAAAAGAATCTTCCACGTTTTATTCGGCCGTTAATAAAAAAGTCGGCACCCAACCATTGATCAACTTTCTCTTTTTGTTGAATAAAGTAATGCTGGGTTACCGGATCGTAGCCAGGCGCATACCACTCAGGCCTCCAATTTAAATCAAAGCCAATGTGTGCCTCCAGATTGCCTTTGAAAAGAAAACCTTTATAAGACGCCTGGCCGTTTATCATCCAATCAGGTAACTGAAGAAATCCGTCTGAATTGCCGCCAATCAGATTTCGAATTGCTTCTCCTTCCAGCAGGAGCTTTTTGCCAACAGGAATTTGAATTTTAGCCCGTGGAGTAATGAGCGATTGGGTTCCGTCGGATTGAATCGGAAGTACCGTCTGCGCGCTACCATAATTTCCCAACTTCATGAATACCTGTTTTGAAAATAAAGTATACCCCATACCAGGTGAAAACCGGAATCTTCCAGCAGAAATTTTAGCATAGGCGAGCGCCTCAAGCCCTGAGGTCGATTTGAAATCATTTTTCCATTCATCGTGAACCCCTCTGTAGGCTTGATAGAAAGAGCCAGGCGCTGCGAGCGACTGGACAAAATGACCCTCCAGCCACCGACTGTTTAGTCTGGCCTCCAAACTATAATTGCCCAGCTGACTGATTTCAAACTTTCCTGTTAGCTCACTCAGCGAATCAAGACTCAAAGACAATCGGCCTCCTATGAAATGCTCAATTCCCCTGAAACCTGAACCAAAAGTGTCAACATCCAGGTAACGATAGCTGGTGCGGTAATTCCGGAATTTGTAGAAGGCGTTATAGAACAAAAAGTTCTTTCTCCCTTTTAAGCCCGCTTCCTGTTCCAAAATGCCAAAGTTCAACTGATCATCTGCGGCAGTGGTGTCGGTTTTAACACGAACCCAGTTGTCGTAAGGTTTTAGATTGTTTGCAGCTGAATAGGCATCAATAAAATTATTCTGTTGTTTGCTCCATGAAACAGACTGATATACTTCGAGTGCTGAAGCCAGTCGGTATCGGTGCTGATAAAATAGTTCACGTCGAAGCTCGTTGGTTTCTGCCTTGTATAGAACTGGAGCTGCGTTGGTGGCAAAATAATTTTCGAAGGGTGCATCTGAAGTTAGGTTTACCCCACCATTTTCAAATACCCGATGCTTGATGCGACGGTAAAAACCCAAGGCCTCATATCGTTCATCTTTTGAGCGATAACTGCTGTGGAAGTCATAATATTGACTGGTGACATGCCGATCACCTTTTCTACGCTTGTCCAATTGTTTGTCCACCAGAATCGGTCGATAGTTAAATCCAAAATTCCATCGTGGATTGATGTTGCGCTTGAATTCAATTCGAGTGGAGGATCGACCATTTCCACCCCAAATAATCTGGATTTTTGTGTAGGGCGATTTGGTGTCGAAAAATTCAGGTTCTTCTGAAAAAAAGTAAGGTTCATAGGACTCAAACCCGGATACTTTACCTGCAAATCTTCGAACGGATGGTGTGATCTGGTATAGCGCAGTGCCGGTATTGCCGAGATCCTGCAACAATTGATTTGATTTTTTTGGATACGTCCAACGATGATAATTTACAATGCCTGTATCGATAGGCCGATACCTGGCGCGATTAAGAAAAATGTCGTTGCGCGTTGTCCATAGCGTGGTATTGGGTCCGTACACATTTTTGGTACTGTCGTCGAGGAACAATGAACCTTTTTTCCTGCCTGATCTTTGGGACGAGGTATCCGATTGCTGCCGTTGCTGACCGGCACCGGCACCACCACGAAAACCTCCCATGCTTGGACGTTGGGCCTGGACCGTTTGCTCTGTTGGGATTAGCCAATAGACAGAACAAAACAGAATCAGTCGTATCGAAAAACTAATTTTCAAGCTCAGCGTTTTTGGATTCTACTTTGGCGAGAATAATGTTATCAAATTCAGTTCCACTTTTCAAAAAGCGGATTGAAATGGGGAGGTAAAACCAACCTTGATTAAGAAATAGACCCGTATTGCTAAATGATAAAAGTCGCACCATATCCTTTTCGGTGGTCAAAACATCAGCACCAGTGTTGGTAGCCAAATTTGAAATTTCAAGGATCTCCTGATGGGAATAGTGGTGATGATCTGAAAATCTGAAGTGTTTAATGACCTCAAATGTTTTCCTGACTTCATTTAAAAGAAAGTCGGAATGAGCAATACCGGTTAGCAGAATAATTTTTTGGTTTATGGTTCGCTTCAATCCAAAGGCAGTTGGCTGTCCGTAGTGATAACCAGTGAAGAAAACGGGGACGTCACCTGAAAGCCTTAAAGCATTTTCTCGAGCCGAATTAAGTTCGGAGTCCGGTAGGTTGTCCGGACATTTGGTGAAGACCACCATATCGGCACGCTTTGCCCCTGTGCTGGATTCACGTAACCAGCCCGCGGGAAACATACGGTCCTTGTAAAAGGGGTCGGACCATCGGGTTAGTAATATGTTTAAATCCGGTACCACCCTTCGGTGCTGAAAAGCATCGTCCATGATAATGACTTCCACTTGTTGCTCCTGATTCATCAGGGTTGGGATGGCAAGGGAACGGTCTTCTGAGACCACAACTTGAATTTGTCCACGGAATTTACGGTAAAGCTGCACTGGCTCATCGCCTGCGGATGCAGCAACGTCGGTATCGCTTAATACCCTTAGACCGTATGTTAGTCTACCATAACCTCTACTGAGTGCTGCGACCCTATAGCGATCCTTGAGCATTTCAATTAGGTATTCGGTTACGGGCGTTTTACCGGATCCGCCCATGTTCAGGTTCCCAACTGAAATGGTAAACACGCCATCGAAGCGAAACGACTTTCTGTATCCGGTATCATAGAGATGATTCCGGAGGCGGGTAATCAGGTGGTAAATCCACCCAAAGGGTAAGAGCAGCCGCTTCATTGAATAGAGCCTGAAAAAGTGGCTACAATAATAAGCAGCCCAGTCTAAAGAACTTATAGATTGGGGGTGCCAGGGAGTGGTTCTTATCGTAGTTTCGAACCAGAATTTTAGGCTTATGAGTAAAATAACCGTTCAGGATGTTGTGAACTTTCTGCAGGAACTAGCCCCCTTTCAGCTGCAGGAATCCTATGACAATTCAGGATTGATCACTGGCGATCCGGGTGACGAGGTCAGGGGCGTTTTGGTTTCATTGGATTGTACTGAGGAGGTGTTGGCTGAAGCTTTGGAGCGGGGCTGCAACGTGATCGTCTCACACCACCCTATATTGTTTAAGCCCATCAAAAGTCTGACTGGTAAAAATTATGTGGAGCGAACCCTAATGGAAGCCATCCGGCGGCGGGTAAATCTTATTGCGGTACACACCAATTTGGATAAGGTGATACATGGTGTAAATGCCCGCATTGCACAGAAACTCGGATTAACCAACCTTCGAATTCTTAGTCCTGAAAAAGGGTCATTGCTAAAGCTTGTAACCTTCGTACCTGATTCTCATCAAGGACAGGTACTGGATGCCCTTCATCGCGCTGGCGCCGGCAATATTGGTCAATATGACCAATGCAGTTTCATTACAACAGGTACAGGTTCCTTCAGACCACTTGAAAATGCCAACCCATTTCTGGGTAAGAAAGGCAGCCTAGAACAAGTTGCTGAAGTCAGAATAGAGGTCATTTTACCGGTTTATGCAAGGAGTGCCGTTTTACAGGCCCTTGGAGCCAGTCATCCTTACGAGGAGGTTGCTTACTACCTTCAGGAGCTTGAAAACCTCAACCAGGAAATAGGCTCAGGAATGGTGGGTGATTTACCTCAAGCTTTAAATTATATGGATTTTCTTAAACTACTGAAAATCAATATGAAATGTCAATCAATAAGACATACAAAATTAATAGGTCAAGCCATAACCAGGGTAGCCATTTGTGGTGGCAGTGGCAGCTTTCTGTTGAATGATGCCATACGTTCTGGTGCCCAGGTCTTTGTTTCGGCTGACTTTAAGTACCATGAATTCTTTGATTCTGATGGGAAAATAATGATTGCTGACATCGGTCATTATGAAAGCGAACAGTATACAGGTGAGCTCCTGACAGAGGTTTTGACCCAAAAATTCACTACCTTTGCAAGCCTTTTTTCAAAAATTGTTACGAATCCGATAAGCTACTTCAACTAATGGAAAATCAGACTATTGCACAAAAACTGGAGAACCTTGTAAAGCTTCAGGCCATAGATTCAAAAATTGACCAACTTAAAAAACTTCGCGGCGATCTCCCCAACGAGGTCCAGGACCTGGAAGATGAAATAGAGGGCTACAACGTCCGTAAGAGCCGATATGAGGGTGAATTAAAGGAGTTGGAAGACAGTATCAAGAGAAACAAAGAAGCCATTAAGGAATCTGAGAAGCTGGTTAAAAAATACAACGAGCAAAAAAACAACGTCAAGAACAATCGTGAGTTCGATGCCATCTCCAAAGAAATCGAACTTCAGGAACTGGAGGTTGACCTGAACGAAAAGAGAACCAAGGAGGCAAAAGAGAAAATCGAAGCCAAAAAAGCTGAAATCACCAACATCGACAAGGTGATTGCTGAGCGAGCTGAAGATCTTGGAAACAAGAAGAAGGAGCTGGAAGAAATCATGTCCGAAAGCACAGAAGAGGAAAAGAAGCTTCTCTCCGACCGCGAAAAGGCCGCCAAGAAAATCGAAGAAAAACTATTGAAATACTACGAGCGTCTAAGGGGCAGCCTTTCCAATGGTCTGGCCGTGGTACGCGTGGTACGTGGCGCTGCTGAAGGTTGCAACATCATTATTCCCCCTCAAAAGATCGCTGAGATCAGGGAGAAAAAGAAAATTGTTATCGACGAACACAGTGGCAGAATTCTGGCCGACGTGGATATGGAATCCATGGAGGAAGAAAAGCCTAAAAAAGCTGCTCCTGCAAAGCGTAAGAAAGTTGCCTGAACGTAGTCTTAAAATATTGAGAGCAGGTCTGTTGGCCTGCTTTTTTTTTCCCCTATGCACTGTAGGACAAAACCACAGTTGGCGGTTCGACCCTGAAACCGATGCGGTTTACAAACTGGTCGTTAATCTGCAAACAGAGCAGGCCTTTCAACGGCTCAAAAAATTTACCGATCCATCAAAGCAGAATTACCGGATTTACCTTGAAAGTCTTGCTGAATGCATTGACATTCTGGTCTCTGAAAACGAGGCAAAATTTGAACTGGTAGAGGAAAATTTCAAACAGAGGATCCGACAGTTGGAGGACCAAAAAGAAACTGCAGAAACACTTTTTCTGCAGGCTGAACTTTACCTCCAGCGTGGATTTTGTCACCTCAACCTTGGCCATAACTGGAGCGCCATCTTCGACATTCGAAATGCCTACCAACTTACAGAAGAGTGCCTTGAAAAATTCCCCTCCTACATCCCTGTTCGTAAAACCAGCGGCGTATTGCAGGTTATGGTTGGTGCAGTTCCTGACAAATACCACTGGTTCATGAGTCTCCTTGGTATGGAAGGCTCAGTTAAAAAAGGACAACAACAATTACAGGAATTAGGTCAAGCCGGATTATCACTCTCCATTGAAGCCAACGTTCTGTATTACACCATTAAGGGATTTATCAATCAGCAATTTGCTGAGGCTTCTGCAGGCATGGCTGAACTTATTAAAGGCTATCCCGATAATCGATTGCTTGGATTTATAGCCATCAACATGATGGTGAAAAACGACCAAAGTGAAGAAGCACTTGCTTTGATCAAAAAAGTTGAGTCCAACCCCCGTGGACTGCCTCTGGTGTATCTGGATTATCTGCTCGCTGAAATTTATCTGCAAAAAGGTGAATACGCGCAGGCCATTACAACCTATCAAAAGTTTATGGGTAGTTACAAAGGCTCAAGTTTTAAGAAAGATGCTACCATGAAGATTTCCTTGTGCTACCACCTTCAGGGTAAAAAGGATCTAGCCACAAAATGGTGGCAGAAGGCAAGAAATACAGGTAAGAATGTGGCCGAACCTGATATTTACGCCGATCACATGCTCAAGGAGGACCAATTGCCCAATGAGAAGCTTCTTCGTATCAGGTTTCTTACCGATGGAGGATATTATGAAGAAGCCGGTCAGCTAATTGCGCCATTAACCATGCAGTCCTTTAAGGATTCAAGGGATAAAGTAGAACTGATTTACCGAAAGGCAAGATTAGCCCAAAAAACCGGTCAGTTGACCACAGCCCAATCCCTGTACCTTCGAGCAATAGAATTAACTGGTAATGAAACGTGGTATTTTGCGCCAAGCAGTGCATTGCAGCTAGGCTACATTTTTCTATCCCGCGGCAAATTCTTCGAAGCCAAAGAATATTTTAATAAGGCACTTTCTTACAAGCGACACGCCTACAAAAACAGCATTGACGGAAAGGCTAAGTCAGCGCTTGATCAGCTGTCAGGTAAGTTTTAACGACTTGCGGTCTGCCTTCAGGTGTTCAACCGAATTATTGGTCTCTATGGTAAACAGGGATCCAGTGTGGTTCAGGGTGTACAAACACAAATTGCTGTGCTCAAATAAATCCATGGACTTGATTGGATAGTTCAGCATTACACACAGCATGATCCTCATGGCCCTGCCGTGCATGCATACCAAAACCTTTTCCTCTTTGCTCTTCATGATACGCTCCAGCCCCATTTGAAGACGGATTGCAACTTCATCAGGACTCTCCCCTCCTTCTATTCCAATCTGCGTATTTCCATCCTGCCATTGCTTCATGAGCCAATGATAATAGGCATCCTCCTCAGGTGAAATTTTCTTGCCTTCGTGCTTACCCCAGCTAATCTCATTGAGTTCCGGAAGAATCTCCCAAGGCACCCCCGCATCAACAAAAGAGCTCACCGTCTGATGGGTCCGTAAAAGTGCGGAGGTATAGACGCGTTCAAACCCCTGATCACGGTATGACTCAAAAAATAACCTGGCTTGTTCCACGCCAGAATCGTTCAGTGGGGCGTTCACTCCACTGCCCTGAACAATCCCGTTAAGATTATAGTCGGTCTGTCCGTGTCGGATCAAAAAGATTTTTTTGCCCAAGGCTAAACTGCGTAATTTGGCCGCAAATATATAAGCCTTATCGGACAGTAAAACCTGTATCGATTTCTTCCGTGTAAGAGCATCAAAACAGATTAATGAGCGGCCAGCGAACAGAGCGCATTTTTAAACCTGAATTTACCCTCGACGCCATTCGTGCAACAGGAAAAAATACCCTTGCTGAGGCACTTGGAATAGAGGTAACTGCTATTGGTTTGGATTCTGTTACGCTTCGAATGCCCGTCGATCACCGCACCCACCAGCCTATGGGAATTCTTCATGGCGGGGCATCAGTAGCCCTTGCTGAAACAGCTGGAAGCATTGCGGCAAATGGAACCATCGACCACCAGACTCAGGTTTGTGTTGGAATGGAGATCAATGCCAATCATTTAAGACCGGTAAAGACAGGTTATGTTACCGGGGTCGCCTGTCCAATCCACCTTGGCAAATCCACCCAGGTATGGGAAATAAAAATTACAGATGATAGGGACAAACTGGTTTGCATCAGCCGATTGACCATAGCCGTGTTAAACAAATGATGGAAACTGCAGAGGCCGGAAAACTAAATGCCGAAATCCTTAAAAAGATTACGGCTTTCGTTACGGAAACCAACGCATCTCTTGCCTGCTGGAAACTTCCCGGAGCACATGCTTCAAACCTTGTTATTTCGGAAGGCGCCATCCGACTCAATGAAACAAGAATCGAGGAAATTGGTTCTGGTTTTGTTTTCGCGCCTTTCAATCCAATCGCTGAAAAGCTTTTTTTACCCGCCACGCACCTTTTTGAAATTAATGGCGAGGAAATCAAAGAACTGACTTCCGGCGATTTACTTTCCAACTTACCGGATTCTCAGCAAAATATTTTTTATCAGGGTCCTGGTAACGCCTCCACTTCGGAAAAAGAAAATTTTCTTCAGTTGGTGTCGGACTGTAAAATGTTCATAGAATCAGGTGAGGTTGAAAAAGTTGTGGCCTCCAGATCTCGTAGAATAACATTAAGCGGAAAACAGGATCCCATAGCGCTCTTTCAAATCCTTAGTAAAACCTATCCAAATGCTATGGTGAGTTTGGTCTCAACGCCTGAGGCTGGAACCTGGCTTGGCGCTACACCAGAGCAATTGATCACCATTGATAAGCAGAATATTTTTAGAACAGTAGCCTTGGCTGGCACCCGAAAGGTTGACCCAACGGTACCGATAGAAAAAGTATCCTGGACTCAAAAAGAAATCGAAGAGCAAGCATTGGTCGAACGATATATTATTAGTGCTTTCAAAAAAATCAGATTGAGGGAATACGATGAATTCGGACCAAAGACGTTCAGGGCAGGAAATTTATTACACCTGAAATCGGTCTTTGAGGTTAATTTAAATGAAGTTCGTTATCCGGATCTTGGATCCGTTATGCTTAATCTATTGCATCCGACCTCTGCCGTTTGTGGGATGCCCAGGGAAAGGTCCCTTCAATATCTTTTATCCAACGAGGGGTATGATCGCACCTACTATGCAGGTTACCTTGGACCGGTGAATGTAAAGGAGGAAACTCATCTTTTCGTCAACATTCGATGTATGCGTTGGTTGGGCAATGAAGCGATCCTGTTTGCAGGTGCAGGCATCACTTCTGAATCAGAGCCGGAGGCGGAAGCCAATGAATGTGATTGGAAGATGGCTACGATAGAAAAACTTCTAATCTGATTGCGTGCACCAGCATATCTACGATCTCGCTGAACTGTGTGCTTTACAAGGAATTTCTAAGGCCGTTATCTGTCCTGGTTCTAGAAGTGCTCCTCTGGTATTAGGATTCGCCAACCATAAGCGAATTAAATCCTACGTCATACCTGACGAAAGAAGTGCAGCCTTTATCGCACTCGGAATGGCTCAGGCTGATGGGAAAACGGTTGTCCTGATTTCAACATCAGGATCCGCAGCATACAACTTTGCTCCTGCAGTTGCTGAAGCCTATTATCAGCAAATTCCATTGCTCATACTTACCGCAGACCGTCCGCCGGAATGGATAGGTCAACGTGATGGACAAACCATTGTTCAGGATAAGATCTTTGGTGATCATGTTAAAGGATCCTTTACCGTTCACAGCGACTTCAAATCAGATCAGGATTGGATTGTTAACCGATATACCAATGAAGCCATCTTATTGGCTGCCCGACTTCCACACGGTCCGGTTCATTTAAACTTTCCCCTCGCGGAACCCCTCTACCCTTCCGCCAATCAAAAAATTGAGTTTCGAAAACCGAGAATCATAGAGGAAAACTCTTCAGATCATGTACTTGATGGTTCGGTGATCAAAAGTCTGGCAAAGGAAATCAGCAAGACCAAAAAAATTCTTTGCCTTGGCGGGCAGTTTCACAACAGTGAAAAATTAAATAAGTCGCTTACCAATTTTTCGAAATTGACCGGCGCAGTGATAGCCGGCGATTTGCTGTCTAATCTTCACGGAATTCCCTCGACAATTCGTTATGGTGAATTGTTCCTCGAAGGCATGTCTGAAAAGAATAAAGCCCTGATGAGACCAGACCTTCTGATAACCTGGGGACAAGGGATTATCTCTAAGCAAACCAAACTTTTTCTCAGAAAGTTTCCGGCCAAACAACATTGGCACCTTCAGCCTGCAGGGGAAGTAGCAGACACTTACAAGGGTCTGACTAAAATTATCAGAACTGGCCCGGAACAATTTTTTGAGCAGCTCAAAGCCATTAAAGTGAATAAGCCATCCACGAAATCAATCTATTCAGATTTGTGGCTTAAAGCTGAAAAGGATGCATCCGGTGTTATCAATAAGGAGTTGAAAAACATGGTTGGTGAAGCTGCGGTGGTAAAAGAAACCCTTAAGGCCTTAAACGGAAAGTATAAGTTGCATCTCGCGAACAGCATGAGTGTGCGGTACGCGAGCTTAAGTGGACTTCAACCAAATCAAAAGGACATAAGTGTTTTTTCCAACCGGGGAACCAGCGGAATAGATGGTTGCTCCTCGACTGCAGTTGGCCATGCCTGGTCAGGTAATGAAATGAACCTCCTGATCACTGGCGATGTGGCTTTTTTCTATGACCGAAATGCGTTTTGGAATAACAGCCGGCTTAAAAATCTACGGATTCTACTGCTCAACAACCACGGCGGTCGTATTTTCAGCATGATTGATGGACCTAAGGATAGAAAAGAAGCAAACGAATTCTTTGTAGGTCCGCAACAGTTAACCGCAAAGCATTTATGCGATGAATTTGACTTTGAGTATCACCCGGTTGTAAGCGCACAAGAGGCTCCCAAGGCACTAAAACAGTTTTTTAAGCCAGGTGTAAAAACAAAGCTTTTAGAATTTATTGGTAACCCTGAAATGGACAGAACAATTTTTGAAAACCTTAAAAAAACAGCAGCAAAGCATTATGGGAAAGAGTTTTAATTGGAAAAAAATTGGTGACTATAAGGAAATCCTTTTTGATCAATACGAAGGTATAGCCCGCATTACCATCAATCGTCCTGAAAAGCATAACGCTTTTACTCCGCTAACCGTTTCTGAAATGTCACACGCCATGAACGTATGCCGGGAGGAGGCTTCTATTGGCGTAGTTGTTCTCACCGGTGCTGGTGGAAAGGCATTTTGCAGCGGTGGTGATCAGTCGGTTCGCGGACACGGAGGCTATGTGGGAGTAGATACGGTTCCACGACTCAACGTTCTTGATTTACAAAAGCAAATCAGGTCCATACCCAAGCCTGTGATTGCTGCCGTGGCTGGTTGGGCCATTGGTGGTGGACATGTACTGCATGTGATTTGTGACCTTACCATTGCAGCTGAAAATGCGAGGTTCGGACAAACTGGTCCAAAGGTTGGAAGCTTTGATGGTGGTTTTGGTGCTTCTTATCTGGCCAGGATCGTGGGACAGAAAAAGGCACGTGAGATCTGGTATTTGTGCGATCAATATGACGCCAAAGAGGCACTGGAAATGGGACTCGTGAATACAGTGGTAAAACTGGAAGACCTGGAGGAAACTTATGTAAACTGGTCCTTGAAAATTTTGGCAAAAAGTCCGTTGGCCATCCGCATGTTGAAGAGTGCTTTCAACGCTGAATTGGATGGACAGGCTGGAATTCAGGAATTGGCGGGCAATGCCACTTTGTTGTATTACCTGAGCGATGAAGCTAAGGAGGGTAAAAATGCGTTTATGGAAAAACGAGATCCTGACTTTTCAAAGTTTCCTAAGTTCCCTTAATGCAACCAGATGGGTATGAACTACCCCTCCATTAAAATACATCTACCAGAGGAAAATAGTTGGTATGCTTCCGATGCGCTGGCCATCAGAAATGATGTAAAGGATTCAAAGAAATATTTATCTGCACTGATCGACCTACTGTACTGGTGGCACTACGGCAGCGATGATTTGGAAGTCCAGACTTCGGGCACAACTGGGGTACCGAAAATTCTAAGGTTTTCCCGTGAAGAAGTAAAGACATCAGCGAGTATTTCGCTTAAGGCCATTCCGATTCTACGGGGCCAGCATACTTTACTGGCCATGGACCTCAAATATGTTGGTGCCAAAATGCTGGTGGTTCGGTCGCTGATGGCAGGTGCTGATCTCACCGTCGTGCCGCCCACATCAAATCCGTTGCTCTTTCAAAGTCCGATAAAATTCCATTATGCTTCTTTTGTGCCCTTTCAGATAAATCAAATACTCGGAAACCTAGTTTCAAAAGAGCAATTGAATAACATTGACACCGTCTTGATTGGTGGAGGGCCACTTCAATCAAATGTTGCTGAAATTTTATCAGTAATGAAAGGTGATTTTATTCATACCTATGGAATGAGTGAAACGCTTTCCCATGTCGCCATTCGTAGAATCAAAGACCAAAGTGACCTGTACACCCTATTGGAAGGTTATCAATATCAAATCGAGCACGATGGATTTTTGTCGGTGATTTCACCATTTCAAAAAGAGGTTATTAAGACCATGGATATCGCTGAATCGATTAGCAGCACAACGTTTCGATTATTGGGGAGAGCAGATCTCCTGGTCAATTCAGGCGGCGTTAAACTATTTCCGGATCTTATGGAACATAAGGTCAGAAAAGTAATTCAGGAATTTCCTGGCATAAAAGATTTCATGTTTACCGGCATTCCGGATTCAATGCTCGGAGAAAAAATGATTTTGCTGATTGAAGGTGATCAGGTTTTGGCGTCTGACAACCTGCTTATCCTTGAAAAAATCAGACCACTCCTAAATCGATACGAGGTGCCGAAGGAAATCTATAACGTCGGAAGTTTCGCCCGAAATGAAAATGGTAAAATAGATCGCACCCGAACCTTAAAGGAATTCCTAAAGGGGCGGTAAAGGACCGGAAAAAATCCGGCCCTCCCCGCCAGTCCGCTAAGACAATTTTATTCTGGAAAATTTAAACTGATGAAAGCCTTGGCCGACCAGATTTCCATTACCTCCATGGCATCTATCTGATAAGGCGCATATTGTCGGTTATCGGAAACCAAAAACAGTTTACCGTTTTCATCAACATAATTGAAAACCCGTTTGTAAACTACCCCCTCGGACTTGGTTACCAGTACGTAAGTTTTACCACTTTTTATTTCCGATAGTGTGGCGACATGTTCACCGACGATAATGGTGCCGGATTCCAATGGAAGCATACTGTCTCCGCTGATTTCAAAGGCACGATAGGTCCCGCTGTTTAAAATTGGCAATGAAAAACGCGGCAACTCCTGGATAAACTCAGGGTCAGAATAGCCGTTTAGGTATCCGGCAGCAGCTTTAACTGGTACCAGTTCAATAGTATTTTTAGGCTTGTATAAATCCTCTTCAATCGGCCTTACATTGCCCTTGTTTACTTTTATGATGTTATCGTAAGAAACCACTCCAAGCAAATCCTCGACCGATACATTTCCTAGTGCTGCTATTTTGCAGATGAGTTCCAACCTCGGCTCTGCCCGACCTTCCTCATAAGCCCCAACCAATGATCTTTTAATTCCAAGCTCATTGGCAAACTGATCCTGAGTCATGCCTAAACTCTTTCTAATAGCCCTGATGCTTTCATTCAATTCCTTTTTCATGATGTGCACGTTTAATTGGAACTAACTTTTTCTTTGCGCCTGAATAATATGATCCTGCCAGATTGTGGATTCCTTTTGCCCATAGAATATAAATTCTTCTGGTAGTACCGATTGGTATCCTTCATCTCTTCAATGTGGCGGAAGATTTTATCCATAATCTCTGAAACTGCATCCTGAGGTTCCGCCAAAGCGTAACCATAAACATCTGAAAATGAGAAGTTTACCTGAAATCTTCCGGAAGGAAGGCGTACACTTTTGAATTCCATTTGACTAAATTATTTAGTCAAATATACAACCTTCTTTAGGAAATACTAATTTTATTAGTAAAAATTATCACCCCAGCCTTAAAAAGCCAGATTCTGCATTTAAAGCACTTGGAAGGTTGTTTTCATAAATACCCCCCGTCCCCAGTCCGTGTACCATATCGTTCCTGTAAAGCGCTGTAAACTGTGCTATGGCACTGAGTCCGACAGAAGACTCCAAAGCTGAAGTAATCCACCAACCCATTTGCCTTTCTTCAGCCAATGCGATCCAATCCCTGGTTCCATAAAATCCACCATGCAGACCTGGTTTAAGAACAATAAAGGTTGGTGAAAGGCGATCCAAAAGTCTTCCTCGGTCGGCCGAACTTACCCCTATCAATTCCTCATCCAACGCAACCGGAATAGGTGATTCCCGGCACACTTCAGCCATTAAATCAAGCTGACCAGCTTTTATGGGTTGTTCAATTGATTCAGGTTTAAATACAGATAACCGCTCCAGTTTATGCCAAACATCGGGCTTATGGAATGCTCCATTGGCATCCAATCTTATATCAATTTGGTCTCCAAATTCATCCCTCAACCTTTCAAGTAAACTGCATTCTTCATCAAAATTTAGTCCGCCAACTTTTAGCTTAATGCACTTAAAACCTTCACCTATTTTTTTCCGGGCCTGCTCCAACATGGCGACCTGATCAGCCATCCAAACCAATCCATTGATTGGAATCTTCTTCCCTCTCAAAAAGTCAGAATCATAATAAACACCAATGCCTCCATTGAAATAATCTCTTACCGCCATCTCCAATCCAAAACAGACCGATGAGGAATATTCGTTACTGTTAAGTTTCTGCAACACATCATCAGCTCCATTTTGAACGGCTGATAAATTCCTAACCGCCTTCACCAATTGGTTTAGCTCCTGCAGGACTACCTGATCTGTCTCCACACTCAATCCTGCCAGAGGAGCCACCTCACCTGTACCTTTTAAGGTATTCTTCTGGTCATCAAAAAACTTGATCAGCCAAATACCACGGTCTTCCATATTGCCTCTGGAGGTCCTTGCACTGAAATTGAATTTCAGCTTCAGATATTCATACTCAAGCCGGAATGCCATGGAACAAATATGCATCGGTTAATTGATTTACGCTCCTGCAGTTCTGTTCAGATATCTTTGCATCCGTGATCCGCACTGCTGAGTTCGATTATGACCTTCCGGAGGAAAAAATTGCCCGGTTTCCACCCGCCGCTCGGGGTCAATCGAAATTACTATGCTACCATTCGGGTAAAATTGAGCATCGGAAATTTCCTGAAATCACACACGGCGGTCTGCTTCCAGAGCATTCCTTGCTTGTTTTTAACAATTCAAAGGTCATTCCTGCCCGCATTATCTTTAAAAATGCAACAGGCGCGTCGATCGAATTGTTTTTACTGGAACCTTACCACACCGATCACCTCACTGCTCTTAGCGCCAAATCCTCCTCCACCTGGAGCTGTATGGTCGGTAACCGTAAACGATGGAAAAAGGGACAATTACTCCTTCTTGACATCAACAACATCAGGCTGACTGCAGCATGGGAATACCATGAGTCAAACATTGTCCGTTTCACCTGGACGAATGATATTCCTTTTGCCAAAGTATTGGAGTCCTTAGGCGAGGTTCCTCTTCCACCCTATTTGAATCGTGACGCAACACCAGAAGACCATTCCAGGTACCAGACGGTATACGCAACCACGGAAGGTGCTGTAGCAGCTCCTACTGCCGGTCTTCATTTTACAGATGAAATTCTGGGAGAATTGGAAAGAAAAAATTTCAAGCTTGAAAATATGACGCTTCATGTTGGCGCTGGCACTTTTCTTCCTGTCAAAGATGAAGATGCCCAAAACCACAAAATGCATGAAGAGGTTTTTATTTGCTCCCGACAGAACCTGGAAAACCTGGCGAACCACACGGGTCCGGTTATTCCGGTGGGCACTACATCCATGAGAATGCTAGAAAGTCTTTACTGGATTGGTATAAAAACAATCAAAGGCCTAGGGGATACCTACAACCTAGACCAAAACTTTCCTTACGAGTACGATGGACACCTATTGAAAGCCCGGGAGGTTTTTGAAGCGCTGGCCAAACAATTTCCGAATGGTCTGCAATGCACCACATCCATTTTTATCAGACCTGGATATAATTTTAGGGTATGTAACGGCCTGATCACCAACTTTCATCAGCCCAAATCAACTTTGTTGATGTTGATCGCGGCCTTGGTTGGCCCTCATTGGAAATCCATCTATCGCGAGGCCCTTGAAAATGACTATCGTTTTCTTTCCTATGGCGACAGCAGCCTTTTGATACCCTAAATCATCAAAAGATCGGGACGTTATGTTACAAAGTGTCCTAAGAAAACTACATGGAATGGCCCTAATTCGTAAATTCGGACCGATTTTTAAATAACCTCAATGGAATTATTTCTTCAGCCCGAAACCTGGCTTTCACTGCTAACCCTCTGCTTCCTTGAGGTGGTTCTTGGCATCGATAACATCATCTTCATTTCAATTGTCTCCAATAAACTTCCGGAGCACCTTAGGAAGAAAGCAAGAAATACTGGGCTTGCATTTGCCATGATCGTCCGGGTGGTTTTACTGCTTGGAATCAATTGGATCATCGGATTAAAAATGGAACTCTTCAATCTTACAACGTTCGGAATTCCCTTTGACCATGGCTTTAGCGGAAGGGACCTCATTTTGATTTTTGGTGGATTGTTTCTGATTGCCAAAAGCACCATGGAGATCAACCATGAAATGGAGGGTGGTGATCCCGAAGAGGAAAACAATCAGGCTGCCAAGGCTGCCATTAGTCTAAGTGGAACCATTGTTCAGATTATTCTGCTGGACATTATTTTCTCGTTCGACTCTATTCTGACTGCCGTAGGTATTGCTGATGAGGTCCTGATCATGATCATAGCGGTCATAGTATCAATTGCCATCATGATGTTCTTTTCTGGCAACATCAGCAGCTTTATTCAACGGCATCCCAGCATGGAGGTACTTGCTCTGGGCTTCCTTATCCTGATCGGATTCACCTTGCTCCTGGAAGGATTGGGCGAAGAGATCCACAAAGGTTACATCTATTTTGCTGTGGCATTTTCACTTCTCATTGAGTTCACCAACATTCGGGTGAGAAAAAAGCGGAAGCAAAAGGTAGTTAAACTCAATAAGGACTATACCGACGAGCAACTCAAGGACGCACTCGAATAAAAAATGGATCAAAACCAGATCGACGCTTTACGCTATCCTATAGGAAAATTTACTCCGAAAGATCCGTACACTGCTCAAGACTTTCAATCAGATATCAATCGATTAGAATCCTTTCCGGATCGACTCAAGCAGGTGGTATCCTCCTTTTCAGCACTGGATTTCAATACACCTTATCGTAAGGAAGGTTGGACTGTTCTGCAAACCATCCATCACCTGGCTGATAGCCATCTTCATGCTTACATTCGGGTTAAATGGGCGCTAACAGAAGACAATCCATCCATCAAGGCGTACCATGAAAAACTATGGGCACAGACACCAGAAAATAACCTGCCTGCTGAAGTATCCTTGAATCTGTTATCCGCTCACCACAAAAAATGGACTGCTCTCCTACGTTCATTGGATGATGATTCATTAGCAAAATCCTTTGTACACCCCGCAAGTGGAGCCACTGTTTCCATTCAACGAATGGTTCAATTGTACGCATGGCATGGTGACCATCACCTGGCACACATAACCGAATTGGTGCGTCGAAATTTTGATCGTTAAGGTCTCTTTTAAACCAGACTGGTTAAGGCAGGAAATCGTCAAATTCGGTCAAAAAACTTATATTTCGAGGATTTTAACATGGTAGTCAATCGATATACCTTAACCCTCGAAGCTGAGAAATTGGGACAACGTCTTGGCGTTGTTGTGCCCGAGGCATATCGACCACGATTCAATGCTGCTCCTGCGCAACTCTTACCGGTTTTAACTGCAGGATCGGAAATTGGTATATCTTGGTTTTACTGGGGCCTCTCACCTCAGCGAAGTCAGAACAAATCCATCAGCGATAAAATTCTTAATCGTAAAGCGGAGGATGTTTCGACAAAACCTGTTTTCAAGAAATTGTTGAGAACACATCGGTGTCTGATACCGATGGATGGCTTTTATGTTTGGAAACAGATTGGAAAGAAGACCCAAACCCCCTACCTGGTTGTACTAAAATCCAGGCAATTGTTTGCTGCGGCAGGTATTTGGGAAGAGTTTGAAACGGAGCGTGACGAAACCCATCATACTTTCAGCATGCTTACGGTACCCGCACCTGATGCCTTGCGGGGACTTGGAGAACGAATACCCTGTATGGTTGCTGAAAAAGATGAAAGACGCTGGCTCAATCCGGAAACCACTGAAGTTGAACTTATTCAATTGCTTCAAAGTCCAACGGATCCTGAAATGGAATTTTTTACGGTGAGTCCGCAGATAGAAGATCCTGACCGCGATAGCCCTAGTTTAATAAAACCTGCTCCTGCCGCGGATCAGTTTGGTAATCTTACCCTTTTCGGTTAGTCTTAACTTGTTTCTCTTTACCCTCAGACTTTTTGCGCCATTTCAAAAATCCCCTTTTAGCATCGGATTCCTTCCCACTGGTTGAGTCTTGAGGCGCAGGCAATTTTTTTACAACTGGTGAAGGTGGTGGAGTGTCCACGATTCCTGCTTCCTTCTTCTCCAACTGGTATCTGATGTCAGGCAGCAGCAGGGTCTTCCTGAAAAACCACATATAGAAATCCTGGTCGTTGTTGTACTTCTCTTTGGTTTTGGTGATTCGAAAATCAGGGCTTTTGAGGACCATTCCGCTTTCTGCTTTCATTACGGCGGCAATGCTATCCGCTTTGAACATCGCCACTGAGTCGCCCAACTCTAAGGATAGATCGTCTTCTTTCTCGGTTTTGGCACTATCAATTTTAACAGGGTAAAGTGGCGTCATGTCGACGGTCTGCATACTTCGGAACTTTTTTCGATAGGATTCCGGTACGGCCACCAGGTATTTGTTTTGGTCGGTGCTCGCGGTCAGAATTTTTGGCGTTGAGTCTTCTTTGAAGTAGCTAAACTTCTTTTGGAGTGCGACCTTATCGTAAATGAAAGAGCTTTGGTATGCCGGACAAACAGCCTTTTGAATGCACGAAGGTGCAATGAGTCCCAGGACCAGAAATAGCAAACCCGAAAGTCGCATTCAAATAGCCTTAATCACCAAAGTTATTTAAGCCAGGTGAGGAATAAAGCTTTATAAGAATTAATAAATTTAAATAACTGATTTACAGGTATTTATAATTATTTATATAAAGTAAAACTAAAGTCTTCAGTTTAGTATAAGGTGCTTGGTAACCAGGTAAATAACCGCCGCCAGAAATATGGCGATGGACAGTTTATTGACACCGTGCATCATTCTGATGTTAATGTTGCTGGGTCGGGCAGGATCATGCTTCCTGAAGAAATACCTTCCAACCTCGCCAAGTGAGAAGAACTCTCTCAATTTTCCTTTGGTGCTTACCTTTTTCTCTTCCATAAAATCTAGACCAGTGCCTTTATATCCTGCATTTCGATCCATTGTCCATCCTCCCGAATAAGGCCAATAAGTTCATCTACGGCATCGGCCGTGGGTACGTTTCGCTTAACAACTTCTTTTCCCCTATAGAGGTTAATTCGACCGGGGCCGGAACCTACATAACCATAATCTGCATCAGCCATCTCCCCGGGACCATTCACAATACAACCCATAATACCAATTTTGACACCTTTCAAATGATGGGTTCTCGAGCGAATTCTTGCCGTTGTTTCCTGTAAATCAAACAAGGTTCTTCCGCACGATGGACAAGAGATGTATTCTGTTTTAGAAATGCGTGTACGCGTTGCCTGCAGGATGTTGAATTGGGTGGCATTGATGAATCGCTCAGAGCCCGGGGTTCCATTGCTGAGCATAAGTCCATCACCAATGCCATCTACCAACAGTGCCCCGGCATCGGTTGCAGAATAAAGTTGGAAATCGTTCTCTGATATTTCGTTATAGTTAAAGTCCAACACCACAGGAACTTTCACAGATTGATTGATTAAATGCGATACAGCCGAGCGAATGTCGGGCATGCTATGGAGGTGATTTGTGCCTAGGAGTAAAACAAAATTATTTGTAGTTAATAACTTGTTTATCAATACTTTATTACGTATTTGATCAGTGCTTACTTTAATAAAATTAAGCTCGGGGTGTAATTGGGACTCCTCATTAAGCAGTTCAGTCAAGCCAAGAATTGGATAATGCCTGGCCTTATGCCGATCCTTTAGCCAACAATCATAGTTCTGAATAACGCCCAGCGTCCCTGGTATTTCGAAATCAATCGAAGCGTTCCCCAGATAAACATAATCACAAGCATTGTCTGCAATGTTCCACTTGTCCAACGGTACCGAATAGGCATAGCCTACACCAAAAAGTGAGGATGCCGCAATGGTACCTCTGCCTGACAAATCAGCTATGACCCTTGGAACCTGATTGCCACCAATATTTGAAACTTGTTCCGTAATCCTTCGGCTGTAATTGAATGGATCAATCGGGTATGGTTCTTCCCTGGTAACCGAATCGGTTCCAATGCGCCTGTCATATCTTCTTGCAAGATCTCGGGCAACCGGAATTTCAGCTTCAGGCTCCTCGGTTAAGGAGACCCGTATGGTATCACCCAATCCATCCTCCAAAAGCGTTCCAATTCCTACTGCGGACTTAATTCTTCCATCCTCACCATCGCCTGCCTCCGTAACACCTAGATGAAGCGGATAAGGCTTAAAACCTCCCTCGTCCAATTTCTTCACCAGTAAACGATAAGCCTGAACCATCACCTGTGGATTGCTGGCCTTCATACTTAGGACAATATTGAAGTAAGACTCATCCTCACAAATCCTTAAAAATTCGAGGGCAGACTCAACCATTCCGAGTGGTGTATCACCGTAACGGCTTAAGATCCGATCAGATAGCGATCCATGATTGGTGCCTATCCGCATCGCTGTACCGTGCTCTTTACAAATCTTCACGAGTGGAGTAAACTTTTCCCGAATCCTATGGAGTTCCGCTTCATAAGAAGCATCGGAGTAATCTATCTGCTCAAACCGCTTTTTATCAGCATAGTTACCTGGATTCACCCGAACCTTTTCTACAATTCTTGCTGCCAGCTCTGCCGCATTGGGTGTAAAATGAATATCTGCTACCAAGGGTGTTTTGTATCCCCTACGGTGCAATTCCTTTCTGATTTCGGCTAAATTTTGAGCTTCTTTAACGCTGGGTGCTGTAATTCTTACGTACTCACATCCAGCTTCAATCATCCGGATAGACTGCTCCACCGTACCTTGGGTATCCATGGTGTCTACCGTTGTCATGGACTGAATTCTAATCGGATGATGTGCCCCCATTGGGACATCACCAATTTTTACCTCAATGGTTTTCCTTCGGGAATATTGAAACAGGTTGTTACAGTATGCCATACATATTAGCATCGAAAATTAAGCGAATCTGAGGCTAAAAACCTTGGAAGATCAGATATCACCGAGCTGAGGACGCAGAATTAGTTCCTCAACGACCGTTCTGGAGGATAAAGTATGGCAAGACCATATCGCCTTAGCGATATCCTCCACTGGCATAAACCGATTGTCTGGTAATCCGGATCCTGCCCAGCTGTCTGTCAGCGTTGCTCCGGGATAAACTGCGGTGACCCTGATGCCATGCGCTTTTGTTTCCTCTCTCAAGTTCCGGTTAAACCCCATTAAAGCAGTCTTGGCGATTCCGTAAGAACCACCCTGGGGATAGGCCTTTAAACTTGCCACCGAACAGATATTAAAAATGTCTCCCCGACCAGCTTTTTTCATGGAAGGCAAAAGCTTTCTGGTTAATTCATATGCACTCTCCAGGTTTACGGCAAGCATCTGCCTGAGGGTTCCCTCTGCTTCTGTTTCCGTGTTCCCTGGGAGAAAATAGCCTGCATTGTTAATTAAAACCGAGACTTCCCTACCCAAACCAACTACGAAGTCACCAAAATTCTGGACCTCACGAACCGATGCAGCATCTACTTTTTTGGTCAACACGGTCACACCATAGGACTGCTCAATATTATCCTTTAGGTTACTCAACAGGGCTTCATTCCGGGCATAGGTAACTACGTCATATCCTTGTGAGGCAAACTCATGGACAAGGCCTGCACCTATCCCTTTACTTCCACCAGTTACCACTGCAAGCTTGCCTGATTTTGACTTCAAAGCCATTACCCTATTTGTTTCTATATTTGAGCAATTTAAGCATTTCCGACGCTCAATGCGTGAGTTTGGCAAGTATGTGATTTTCCTTGGAAGCCTGTTTGTGCGGCGGGAAAAGTTCAAGACCTATTATCAACTCGTCTTAGATGAGTCGATTCAAATTGGCGTCAAGTCAACTTTCCTTTTCGTACTGGTAGCCACCTTTATGGGTGCCGTAACCACCGTTCAGACGGCTTTTAATCTTGTAAGTCCGCTCATTCCCAAATTTGTGATTTCTCAAGTGGTTAGGGATATGTCCATCTATGAACTTGCCCCTACCATTATGGCCGTCATTTTTGCCGGAAAAGTTGGTTCCAGCATGGCCGGTGGAATCGGAACCATGAAAATCACCGAGCAAATTGATGCACTCGAAGTGATGGGTATCAACTCATCGTCCTATCTCGTTCTTCCCAAAATCATCGCTTCCCTATTGATGTTTCCTTTGCTGGTGGTTATCGCTGGCGTATGCGCCATCTTCGGCGGTTACCTGGCCGGAACACTAACCGGTATCGTTACTCCAACTGAATACATTCAAGGCATTCGATCCTCCTTTGATCCTTATACCATTCAGTTTGCGTTAATCAAATCGGTGGTTTTCGCCTTTATCATTTCATCGGTTTCCTGTTTCAAGGGTTACAACACCCGGGGTGGCGCTCTTGAGGTTGGCGTCGCCAGTACCGAGGCGGTTACCACCAGTGTGATCACCCTTTTGTTAAGTAATTATTTCCTTGCTGAACTACTGCTGAACGAATGATTCGCATAGATCACATCTCGAAAACGTTTCTGGATCGAAAAGTCTTGTCGGACATCTCCGGGACATTTGAAAAGGGAAAATGCAACCTCATCATCGGCGCAAGCGGTACAGGCAAAAGTGTGTTGTTGAAATGTATTGTGGGATTGGAGCAGCCTGACTCCGGATCGGTTTCATACGATTCGAGAGATTTTACACATGCCGATAAGGAAATGAAGACGGAGATCAGAAGGGAGATTGGCATGCTGTTCCAGGGTGGAGCACTGTTCGATTCAAAGACCATTGAGCAAAATGTGATGTTCCCTTTGGACGTTCTAACGAAAATGAAGAAAGATGAAAAACTCGAAAGGGTTAATTTCTGTCTGCGTCGAGTTGGGCTGGAGAACATCAATAAAAAAAGACCCTCGGAGATTTCTGGTGGTATGAAAAAGCGGGTAGGTATTGCAAGGGCCATTGTGAATAACCCCAACTACCTCTTTTGCGATGAACCGAATTCCGGACTTGATCCGCAAACCGCTGTTCGAATTGATGAATTGATTCAGGAGATTACAGCTGAATTTGATATCACCACCGTGGTGGTTACCCATGACATGAATTCCGTTATGGGTATGGGTGAAAATATCATGTTTATTCACAGGGGTGAAAAACTCTGGGAAGGAAACAATAAGACACTTTTAAATTCAGGTATTAAGGAACTTGATGACTTTGTGTTTTCCAATAAAGTCATGAAGGCACTTAGGCCTGCATAAAGATCTATTGTTCACCGGAAGGAAGAACAACACTAAAGGTTGATCCAGTGCCTGGGGAGGATTCGAATGAAATTTTACCCCCTACTTGTTCAACTGCCTGCTTAATCATCGTCAGGCCTAAACCAGTGCCATCCTTTTTGGTGGTGAAATAGGGTTTAAAAATCTGCTCCTGAATGTGGAGCGGAATTCCAGGACCATTATCTGTAAAAGTAAATTGAACTCCTCCGGATATTTTTTCCATTTTAATGACAACGTCAATGCGTCCCTCGTCAGACTGAAATGCATTGAGGACTAGGTTGGTGACCATTCGGGAAAAGAAGGAACGATCGAAGTAAACTTTGATTACAGAATTAGACGAATCAAAGCGAATGAACTTCTTTTCTATTCCGGACAACCCAGGAATTATTTTATGCATTGCCTCTATAGCATCAAAGGACTCTGAACGCAACTCTGGCATTTTGGCCAAATCACTAAACGAACCAGCAATGTTGCTAAGGATTTCCGTTTGATGTAGAACAGATTCAATGGTTTCGGTGGATTGTTTAACATCATGTTCACCTCTTCTTAGCTGCAATTGCAATCGCTGAAGACTCAACTTGATTGGCGTAAGTGGATTTCGGATTTCATGGGCTACCCGTCTGGCCATTTCACGCCATAAAGATTCGCGCTCCTTTTCAGCCAGAACCTTTCGGCTATACTCCAGCTTATCAAGCATGGTGTTGTATGCCTCCAACATGTTTCCAAGCTCATCACTTCCTTCAGGTTGAATCTTTCTGGTTGGCCCTTCTAAACTGGTGGCCTGTAGGGCCTTGGAAATCCTCTTAACGGGCTTGATTAAGCGACGTGATAAAATGGCAGATAAAGCCAGGAAAACCACCATAAAGGGTACTGCAACACGCAATACCGATGCCATGGCCTCCATCCTTTCGGCCTTAATGTTAACCAAAGGATCAGTCAATGGAAGCGACAACACGCCCATGACCTCCCCTGAGCTTTCAGACCGAACCAATGCATATGAATTCATAAATTCACCCGCATCACCGTCTTCCCAAATACTAACCACTCCTGCCCCGCCGTAAAGCCTTCGAAGCGCATCCCATGAGGGTAAAAATGGTGCACTTATTTCGTCTGAAGCAGTTCTTGCAAAATCATTAGTACCATACCAAACCATCGGAAAGCCATTTACAGCAGAAAATTCATTCAGCCTTTCACCGATACCTCTATTGGCTTCATTTTTTGCCATATTCGATGCTGTTCTTAACAACAAATTCTCCCGTAGCGCAGTAAGCTCTTTAATGTGTTCGTTGGAAACATTTCGCACTACGACCACCACTACAAAAAACAACGGAATAAGCATTCCGGTGAACACATAGAATTGTATCCTGGTAGCATAACTGAATTCCTTCGAAAAAAGGTTTTGTTTCCAATTAAACCTTAACAATAACATGGCTACCAAAAAAATGATTAACCAGAAGGAAAAATTGGTCAGCCAGCTTTTTAATCTTGGGTTGGAAACGGACGCAACTATAAGGCGATGATCACCCATGGTTCCGGCAAGATGATACCAGTCATCCATTTGAAATCCACCTTGGCGTACCTGACCTCGAATTTGAGTTGGCGTCAGAGCACTATAATCAAACCTGCCTTGTGTAAAGCGAACACCAGAAGAATCTCCTATAACCGCAAAAGCATAATCGGTTATGGTTCCCGCCCTAAAATATGGAAGGATCCGTGTTAGATTTAAAGGTAGGCTCATCCGAATACCAAGAAATGAGCCAACGGTGTTGTTGAGTGGAATTAGAAAAAAGTAACCTGCTGAAAATTGATCTCCATTGGTATTACTGGATGAAAAAATAGTTAGGGAATCACTTCTCTCCAAAGCCACCAATGGTATGGTGCGCAATCCTGAATTTAATTGTCTCGCTGAGTCAGCTGTCAAATATTTCACTTCCGGATTTAATTCAAGAAATCCTTTTTCCAAATGAAATTCTCTTACCTTATTCTCAATAAGGGATGCATTGAAAAAAGGGCCTTCGGCCATTACCCTGATAGACTCGTCACGCCTGATTTTACCTGCAGCCGATCTCCCTAAGAATTCAAGAAACAGATCACGCTGCTCCTCCAAAGGCTGAATTCGAAATCGTAAATCTTTGACCATTCTTTCCTCTTCCAAGCGCCAAACCATCGAGGCCATTTGTGCTGCAAGTGCGATGGTGACCACGTACCAGAAAAAGTAAGGGGAATACCGTCTTGATAAAATATAGAATCGGACCGGTAGACCAAACAATAAGAACACTACAATCAATCCTATCGTAATGGTAAAGGTATATGGACGATCAGCCAGCCACTGATAGCCAAACCAAATGCTTGCAGTCAAGATCAGCGCCTTAAAAAATATTTTGCGCCGTGTACGAATCAGCACAGCGAGACTTGATTGAAATGTCAGTAACAGGACCACCACAGCGGCCAGACATAACAAGAGTGAGGCAATTAAAAAGTATGAGGTGACATTCCAATCAGGGAGAAACCGGAAATCAAGTGAGATTCTAGCGTGGTGGTATAAGGCGTCGGTCCAAACCTGAATCAGTATAAACAGACCAATTATGACAATCAATGCCAAAAGTGTTACCACCCATGTTGATTCGGGTTTATTTAATTTTCTTTTTTGATCCTGGTTGAGCGGATATAAATTTTTGATCCAAATGGCCAATAAGAAAAGAGCCAGGCTATTGAGTAGGAACTCCAATGGTGAATCGTTAAACCATGCGCTCGCAAAAAACTGAGGATTGAGAAAATCATAATAGCCGGAGGTTCCCGGAAATTCCCGCCATAACATCAATACCCTGACAAGAAAAATGAAAATGGTTGCCACCAAAGTTTTGAGTCCGATGGAAACAATTTGCTGAATTAATAAATTGAAAAAAATGAATAGCAATAAAATGCCCAACAGAAATCCCGCCCAATGGTACCATGCTGGTAAAGAGGACTGTTCGAGTGAAGTGAAATTAACCCTGAACCATTCCTTTCCGCTTACCCCTATTGGGTAGGAATCTGGCCTGCCGGGAGAAGAAATCTGAATATTAAGGTCATCGAATAAAAATTCATTCTGGATTCGCTTTTGAATTTTGCCTTCCATTGAAACATCATACACAAGAGGCGCTACTGCGATAATCAATCCACCGTTGTCCACTCTTTTTGAAAAGTGCAGGTAGGAACCATCGGCATTGCTGAAAAATCGAACAGTATCCCTGTCAGGTAGTGTCGAAGGAATTGGAAACTTCGTTTTGTTCCATGAAAGTATGGAGTCACCTTTCGAGTAAACAAATAACAGATCGCTTTCAGGCCACGAGTCTGGATGGAGCGGATTTTTTTGAATGGATTCAAAGGAATTGGTCACCAACTCATCCAGGCGTGCCGCTCTTTCGCGGACTAGGGAAGCAAGATTTAGCGGATCAAGCGGAGCCCTAGAGGCATGCCTTAATTGGTCGGTTGTCCAAAGCAATCCAAGCGACAAGACAAGAAACAAAACTGATTTTCTAAGCACTGCTTAAAATATAGTGCTTAAAGTTACAAAGTAAGCCTTTGGTTTACCCAAACCAGTATAGCCAGATCAACCTGGAATAGCGGAAGGAAAGCGGAATTACGGCCATTACTGTAAGTATGAAGACCAGGATATAAACGTTCTCCTCTGGTTGTACGAACCATTTTAAGAACAGCCAGCTTCCCACCATAATGGCTACTGTAAAAGCATAGCTAACGTACATGGCACCGAAATAAAAACCCGGCTCGGGCAGGAAGGATCGTCCACAAACTCCACAGGACTTTTCCATCTGATGAAACTTGGTTGGATGATAGGCGCCTGCGGTAAAGACCTTTCCCTTACGGCAGTCGGGACATCGACATTCAGCGACCGATTGAATCCAGCCCGGTGTTGACATTCTTTCTACTTGACTTGTACCAAAAGTACCAGATAACACCAAAGGCTAAATAAGGAACAGCCAACAGATAAAGTATTCCAAAGTTTATGCCTGCAGCGATGCCAATGTTTCCCTGGCTAACATTGTTTTCAAGGGTTGCTCTGCACATGGCGCATTGCGCATGTGCAAAGTTTGAGATCATAATGGCCAATAAAAAAACCAGACTCTTCTTCATGAGTAATACGGACTAATCATCAGGTATACGATTACACCGGTCACGGCGACATACAACCAGATTGGGAAGGTGATTTTAGCAAGCTTTTTATGCCTGTCGAATTCCGAATTAAATGCCCTAGAAAATGTAAACAGTACCAGAGGGGTTACTGCCACCGATAGGGTAATATGAGACACCAGGATAAAATAATAAACATATTTCATTACCCCATCACCACCGTAGGAGGTTGGTTCAGAGGTAATGTGGTAGGCAACATACATCACCAGGAAGGCAAGAGAAAGGAACAAATTGACCTTCATAAGGCTTTCGTGTCTTTTACGATTACCTGATTTAATGGCCTGAATGGCGAGCAGAAGCAATACAGCGGTAAGACCATTGATACAGGCATAAATCGGCGGAAGGAATGAAAGATCATATCCGTTGATGCTTACCCGAAAGAGTAGAGCAACGACCACCGGAATAGCGATCGATACCACCAAAATCAGCGTTTTATTTCTGAAGAGCTTTTCCATTAGTAATCTTTTAGAAGGATTTTAATTTCCATAATCGCTCTGTCGGTTTCTTCGCGCTCAAAGGATTTAAAAACCGAACGAATGCGACCACTTTCATCCGCAAGTATAGCTGATTCATCGGAGCCAGCACCCAAGGCACAATAAATTTCAGTGCCACAAGGGATTAAAATCTTACGAAAAGGGCTGTTCAGGCCAATCCCTCCACAAGACAGGTCACGAACCAATTGTATAACGCGTATACGTGTGGTATCAACCTCCTCAGGCAACCTTTTACTGCCTTCAGGATCCATGGGCTTTAAAAGGATTAAAGCCGCTAAACCTTTAATGCCTAGCTTACTTTGGATAGAATCGTTTATAACGAAAGGAAATGCAGGCTTCGAACATTCTGTTGGCCATTCCTCCTCATTTTCAAAGAAAACCGGAAGATCGAATTGATTCTTTCCAAAAAACTTTAGAAATAAAAATATCACCACCGGTAGAACCAGCGAAAGCATCAATAAGATTTTTGATTTCTTCAACATCGTGGGTTTAGAGCGTCACAAATAAAAAAAGCTAAGTAGGATACTTAGCTTTCAATGAATTTCATGAAGGATTATTTAGCGCCCAGTATGCTTAGGCCCTCGTAAATCATGGCTACCAGGAACCATACCACAAAAACCATTGGAATGAGGATAGAATAATACAGGACTTTAACCTCATGTCGAAGGTGCATGAATTCTCCTACGATGTAACCAGCTTTTACAATGGTAAGCGCCACAAAAATTGACGTTTTTAAGTGGCCGGCTTCCAACGTAAAGGCAAAAATAAATTCAATACCTGTAACGATGGCCATGATTAACGCCACACGCCATAATTTTTTAATCTTCTCCTTGTCAGGAGGTAGAACTGTTATCTGAGGTTCTTCTGAGTGATGTGCCATAAATCAATTTATTAAACCAGATAGAAGAATGTGAATACGAAAACCCAAACCAAATCGACAAAGTGCCAATAGAGACCAACTTTCTCAATCATTTCATAGGATCCCCTTCTGTCATAAAGTCCCTGAACGGTCCTGAAATAAACCAGGAAATTCAGCATGACGCCACTGAACACATGAAACCCGTGAAACCCGGTTATAAAGAAGAAGAAATCCGCAAATGCTGGTGGACCATATTGGTTGTGGGTCAGGTTTGCACCAAAAATTTCAACCTTATTTCCAAAAGTATTTTGAATGGTGGGGACATCAGTTCCAACAATAAAATGGGTCCACTCCCATGCCTGGCAACTTAGGAAAGCAAAGCCTCCCACTATGGTCCAAAGCATCCACTTCTCAACTGCTTTTCTGTCCATCCGATGGCCCGCTTCAACAGCCAATACCATTGTTACGGAGCTCATGATCAGAATAAAGGTCATTAAGCCAACGAACACCAGAGGCAGCGGAACGCCATGGAAAAATGGAACAGCTTCAAATACCTTTTCAGGTATCGGCCAATATTCCGTAGAGAATGTAAACGGACCGGAGGCAGGATCATAGGCAGGATTCGCAGAGCGAACAAGACCATAGGTGATGAGCAAACCGGAGAAGGTAAAGGCATCGGAAAGCAGGAAAAACCACATCATGAGCTTTCCATAGCTGACGTTCATGGGCGAAACACCGCCATTCCATGAAACTTCCTGTTCGTGATGTGCTACAGCCGCTTGAGACATATTCAAAATTCTGTTTAGGGATTAATGGATTGCGTTTTGTACCAGTTAATTATTGCAAAAGCTATCTGTATAGGCTTAAAAACAGGAACAAATATAGCCAAAGTCCACCCAAAAAATGCCAATAGGTCATGCACATTTCAAACTGAGCAAGGTTACCGGACACCAACTTTCCAAGGGCAGATTTACGCCACACGACCGCCAGAAATATTACCCCACTCACCAGGTGAAGTCCATGTAGACCTGAAAGGACATAAACAAATGATTCTGAGGGATTACCAACAAAGTATATCTTGGAAGACACCAACTGAACCCAGCCATAAAACTGCCCAATCAGAAAGGCTATCCCCAACAATCCGGTGATGGTGAGCAGGGTCTGAACCATCTCACGGTTATCCTTTTTGGCGTACAAATAGGCCATATGCATCGTAATACTGCTAATCACAATGGCTATGGATGTCCAATAGAACAACGAAGGGAGTTCAAAAATCTTCCAATCACCCTCTGCCCTCCTCACGATGTAGGCTGACGTAAGGGATGCGAAAACCATTACAACGGTAGTCAGAAAGAGCCACAAACCGAACTTCTTGGGATTCATAGCCAAGGGCTTTTTGGGCTCCTCAACTATTCGCATGTTCTCTATTTTCATGTCACTCATAGTTTATCCAATAAATAGGCAATTTGAACGATGGGTAGGTAAAGAAAAGAACCAAACATGATTCTTCGGGCAGACTGATTGCTTCCGGTTTTCATCAGAGAAAATGTTTGGGTAAGAAATCCTGTTCCGCACAAAGTGGCTACCACTGCACTATTGATTCCAGTTAATCCTATCCACGCCGGCAACAGACCAAGTGGAAGCAGAAATAGTGTATAGGTCATGATCTGAATGGAGGTATTATGGTCTTTCCCTCCTCCTGATGGCAACAATCTGAATCCAGCTTTTTTGTAATCGTCATCCGATACCCAGGCAATGGCCCAAAAGTGTGGGAACTGCCAAATGAACTGAATGCCAAAAATCACCATGGCCTCATAACTGATGGTTGCTGTATTGGCTATCCAGCCCAGCAGAGGAGGTAAAGCGCCAGGGATGGCCCCAACAAATACTGCGATGGGGCCAATCTTCTTCATAGGTGTATAGACGAAACTGTACAAAAGCATCGACAATACTGAAAGTAAGATGGTGAGTTGATTGGCACTCCAGTAAAGCAGCCCTAAGCTAAGACTGAAGCAAGCCAAGGCCAAGATCCATGCTTCAGCGACACTGATTCGACCGGTGGGCAATGGCCTCGCCATTGTCCGATGCATAATACCGTCCTCTTTACGTTCAATGATTTGGTTAATAATAACCGAGGCTCCAGAAAGGAGGAATCCTCCCAGTGTTAACAGGGTTAGACGAAGCCAATCCAATTTGCCCTGATTCGACAAGACAAATCCAAATGAACATGAAAAGGCTACCAACATGGATAGCCGAGGTTTCAAAATCTCTATCCAGGTTCTAAACTTTGCCACTATCCCAATCATCTGCACTGTTTCCATGTTAACCATTGACTTTCCTTCTCAGACTAAATAATACCGTATATCCAAACAATCCCGAGCCCAGCACCAAATGTATTGGTTGTATCATCCAGGGAAAACCCAGATAGGCCAATACAGCGCCTGAAAAAACCAATCCCAAAACTATCATCAACATTATTGCCGGTAAAGACCTGAGGGAAATATTTTTCCTGGAACACCAGAATATGTACCCGAAGCAGAACAAAACCAACCAGGAGAAGGTACGATGAACAATAAAATCCCATCCCGCTGCCTCTACCCAATTCCCCCTATCCACGAAAGACGATGAGACAAGATCAATGCTTTTTCTTAGCTCGGTTCCCAAAAAAAACTGCACACCCAACAATAGGAACGCACAATAAATCAACCACACCGGTGTGTCGTGTTGAAATTTATCAAGAATTGAAAAATGCCATGCAGCTGTGAGACTTGCAACAATCACCAAAGCAAATAGAAGGTGAAGCGAAACAGTCCAACCAGTAAGGTTGGTAGAGACGACAATACTGCCAAACCAGCCGGTTATAACAACAAAGAGCCAAGCCATAAAGCTGAAGAAAAAAACTTTCCCTCCCCTTTTGAAAGAAAAAACCAATACCAAGGTGATCAACAAGCCAATGACTGCGCCAACCAATCTATTGATGTATTCAATCCAGGTTTTGACCGCATTGAAGTCCTCCTCAACATGAATTTTCGGATCGCTTTGCAATGCTTGCGCCGTTTCATTCAGTCCTATCTTCGAAAGAAACTTTGTGAATCGCTCATTCTTTTCTCGCCGGTGCTGACCGTAGATTTCTTTATAATCCGAAGGAAGCTGCGAAATGTTGGTGGGCGGTACATACATACCAAAGCACTTGGGCCAGTCCGGACATCCCATACCAGATCCGGTACTTCGAACAACACCCCCGATAAAAATTAAAAAGTAAACGGCAACCAGGGTAGTCAGGCAGAGTTTGCCGAACCAGCCAACATTCGCTTGTTCCAACTTAGTGGTTGATCAGTGACCGTTTCCGGTCACAACACCAGATCCTGACCCCATCTCTAATTTAATCAGATCATTCTCATGCTTGAGATTTGATTCAGGGGTTTCAGAATAGGGTACAGTCTGAGGGATAAAGTCTTCTTTTGCTCCAGGCTTACTGTAATCGTATGGCCAGCGATAAACCGTTGGGATCTCGCCAGGCCAGTTTCCATGCTGGGGAAATCTAGGTGTTGTCCACTCCAATGTTGTTGAATTCCATGGATTGGCAGGTGCGAGTTTGCCACGGAAAATCGAGTAGATGAAGTTGAACATAAAAATGAACTGTGCGGAGAGTGTCAGGATTGCCGCGATACTCACCAGCATGTTCAGATCAGTCCAGCCACTGAATGTTTCGAAGTTCGTCCAGGAGTAGTACCTGCGAGGGAAGCCAGCGATACCGATGTAGTGCATTGGGAAGAATACAAGGTATACACCTACAAAAGTCATCCAAAAGTGAATGTATCCGAGACGGTCATCCATCATTCTTCCAAACATCTTGGGGAACCAATGGTACACACCTGCGATCATTCCAAAGAATGAAGCACTACCCATCACAAGGTGGAAGTGCGCTACAACGAAATAGGTATCGTGGAGCTGGATATCCACAGCCGAGTTTCCAAGGAATAATCCGGTAATACCTCCTGTTAAAAAGAAGGAAACCAGTCCAAGTGAGAATAACATGGCCGGAGTAAATCGGATGTTACCTCCCCATAGTGTGGTAACGTAATTGAAGATTTTAACTGCGGATGGCACCGCAATGATCAAAGTTAAAATCGTGAAGATTGAACCAAGGAACGGATTCATTCCGGTTACAAACATGTGGTGCGCCCAAACGATAAAGGAAAGAATGGCAATGAACATCATCGATCCAACCATCGCCTTGTAGCCGAAGATAGGTTTACGAGAATTCGTTGCAATGATCTCTGAAGTTATTCCAAGGGCTGGAAGCAATACGATGTACACCTCCGGGTGACCAAGGAACCAGAACAAATGCTGGAATAAAATCGGGCTACCACCAACATTAGAGAGTGCCTCTCCTGCGATGTAGATGTCGGATAGAAAGAAGCTTGTTCCAAAGCTGCGGTCAAAAATTAACAGCAATGCTGCTGAAAAGAGTACCGGGAATGAAAGCAGTCCAATGATTGCCGTGAAGAAAAACGCCCAGATGGTCAATGGCATTTTGGTAAATGACATACCATTGGTTCTCATGTTGATAACGGTTGTGATATAGTTAATACCACCCAACAGCGTGCTCACAATAAACAGCGCCATAGAAACCAACCAAAGAGTCATTCCCAATCCAGAACCTTGAATGGCCTGTGGCAATGCACTTAGCGGCGGATAGACTGTCCAACCACCACTGGCTGGACCTGTGCTAAGGAATAAGGACACAAACATTACAGCGCTGGAAAGGAAAAAGAACCAATAGGAGAGCATGTTCATGAATCCAGAAGCCATATCCCTCGCTCCCACTTGAAGAGGAATCAAGAAATTACTGAAAGTTCCACTCAATCCGGCCGTGAGCACAAAGAATACCATGATGGTACCGTGCATCGTAACCAAAGAAAGATAGAACTCTGGGTCCAGTTTGCCTTCAGGTGTGATCCATCCACCCAAAACCGGGCGGAGCCACTCCAGGGTAGCTTCAGGGAAACCAAGTTGTAAACGGAAGATTACTGAGAACAGGCCACCGATAAGTGCCCACGCCATACCAGTAATAAGGAACTGCTTGGCGATGGTCTTATGATCCTGACTGAAGACATAAGTTGTCCAGAAATTACCTTCATGATGCTCATGTTCATGACCATCATCGTGGTGGACGGTTGTTTGTGGTTGAATGGTAGTTGTTGCCATGTTAAAAAATTTTACTGGTTACTGGTTGTTACTGCTGCTATAATGCCGGATTTTATATCGGCCAGTTCCCGATATTTTTCCGGTACAAACTTTCTATAATCTGGGTTTTGCTTGAGCCAGGTTTCCTGCTCAGCTTTCCACTTGTCGTAAGCATCTTGCTCAAGAACCAACACCGGGAACTTCATAGAGAAGTGACCTTTCCCACATACTTCAGTACAAGCCATCTCGTAATTGAAATTAGGATTTCCGGTTTCAGTTCTCATGTCCTCCGTTGACTTGGTAGGAACGAATTTAAATTGTGTTGGCATGCCGGGTACAGCGTCCATCTTGACTCTGAAATGAGGAAGGAAAACACTGTGCAGTACGTCCCTGGCTCGAATCTTCAACAGCACTTCCTTGCCTTTAGGCAACACAAGCGTCGCTGATTTAAAATCATCATAAGTATTGGGGTCATCCTGGAGATTCATTCCAAATTCATTGGAGGCATCAATCAGTCTGAAGTCATATTTCCCCAGCTCATTGTCTTTTCCAGGATAACGCGCAGTCCAAAAGAACTGTTGCCCCATCAATTCGATTACCTCAGCGTCTTTGGTAGCAGGACCGGTAATTTCAGTCCATGAATTCAATCCTTTGAAAATCAGGATGGCCATTACGATTGCCGGAATACCTGTCCAGGTAAGTTCCAACATGTGATTATCGGTCAGGAAAACGGCCTTTCTTCCCTCCTTGTACTGGTACTTGTAGGTAAACCAAAACATTACAGCGAAAATGACAGAGAAGGCTGCAACAACGATTACCATCGTGATCCAGAAAAGCTGATCTGTAACCTTTCCGTGCTCCGAAGCAACCGGAAGAGTGAAAGAGTCCATATGCTTAAACGAGTACCAGAAAAATGCAGCAAGGGATCCTGCCATAAACAACAGCAGCAACGTGGCGTTTGCTTTGTTGGCTGTTCCTCCAGGCTTTTCGGGTCCACTCATGACATTCACCAGATTGCCAATTCTGAAGATCATGTAAAGGATCACCAGTACCAGCAACACACCTAAACCAATCACCAAACTTGTCATATTGTCGTTTTTTATCTTTTAATAGATGATGCTTAAATATGATGGTTCATACTCTCCTGCATCAGTGGATGTTGCTTTGCCACCAGCGGGAACTTGGTAAGGCTGTTCAACACCACAAAGAGGAAAGCTGCTCCAAATACCAATGCCAATCCAATTTCAAGCAGACCAAGCCCGCCCGAATATTTCATGATCCCTGGGGTAATCATGTTGTAAAAATCAAACCAGTGACCAACGATAATGATTGGGCATACCACCTTAAGCATGGCCACTTTACGTTTTGCATCCCTTGGCATCAGCAGAAGGAACGGAAGCACAAAATTCAGAATAAGGTTGGTAAAGAAAATCCAGCTGTAAGGCGCGACTTCCCTGCGTTGAATAAAATAGACCGTCTCCTCAGGAATGTGCGCGTAGAAAATCAGCATGAACTGACTGAACCAGATGTAAGTCCAGAACACTGAAAACCCAAAAAGGAATTTTCCTAGGTCATGGAGATGGTTGTCGTTGACCATCTTCAGGTATCCGGCATCTTTAAGGAAGGAAACGATCAGTGTTATTACTGCCAATCCGGTTACCCACCAACTTGCAAATACGTACCAGCCCATCATGGTGCTGAACCAATGGGTATCGATGCTCATCACCCAATCCCAAGCTGCCACAGAAGAGGAGAACGCAAAGAACACCAGGAAGATGGCAGAATACTTTCTTGCCGTCAACCAGTGTTGGGAGCCACCCTCCAGGTCTTCTTGAAGCATCTGCTTTTTGATCATGTTAAAGAACATAAACCAAATGCCAAAGAAGAGGACCAGTCTTAAGATGAAAAACAATGGGAAAGATCCACTAGCAAGTGGCCAAAAAAAGTATCCACCTTTTCCATCAATAATTTCATCATAGTCTGCACTTGACTTGTCATACAGATCGCTGTGGGTCCAATGGAAGAGGTCGTGATTTCCGGCGAACCAAATCACCAGCATCAGTGCGCCAGCAATCGGAATCCAGTGACCTACGGCCAAAGGAATTCTTTTGATTGGCGCTGACCACCCCGCCTGTGCGGCGTATTGGATAGCAATAAAGAACAAGCCGATAATTCCAATCCCTGCGAAGAACACATTGTTGTGCCAAAGGGAGGTATAAATTCTTGTCATCAGGGAAGGACCGTGTTCTTCAGCAACTGCTGTAGCGCCTTTTTCAACTGATGCTACCATTGCCGAAGCGTGACCTGAGCCATGTTCCTCATGGGAACTATTTCCCGCCAGGAATACACCCAGGAAAAAAAGGACGAGTCCAACAATCCCTGTGATCAGGATTTGTCGCTTTAAAGAGGCGCTGAAAACAAAATGTTCATCAGCGATTTGGGTATGGTTTGACATGGCTCTCTTTATTTCTGAAGTGTCTTAACGTACTTAGCAATTTTCCAACGCTCGTCGGGATTGATCTGTCCGCCGTGCGAACCCATCAGACCTTTTCCTTGCGTGATAACATGAAAGATGTGTCCTTCTGAGATATTTTTTAATGCATCGCTCTTTAGGTTAGCAACGCCACCTACCTGGCTTTTTTGTACACCATCGATGGTAACGCCTGTGGCTACTTTTCCATCTCCCTCTCCTTTCGCTCCGTGGCAATGCTTGCAATAGGTCTCATACAACACCTTTCCCTCATCGAGCACCGAAGCAGCGGAGTCAAATGGATTTTTCAAAACTTTGGATGCATAGTCGAGGCTGTCTTTACTGATGCGATAGGGCAACCAACCGTATTTATTTCTCTTGACGGTATTCGGTGCTGGTTCCCGCATGTTCATGCGGTGCGGATTGTACCGGTTGGAGTTAAAATATTCTCCGGAGCGGTTGTCCAATGCATTCACCCATGCACCTGCATCTTCGTCCGTGATTTGAGACAAAGGCTCATAGGCAACGGAGTGGTACATGTTGGGGGCATATTCCCTTCCAGGATTGTCTCCTTTTGCAGCACAGGAAGCCAAAACGGCGGCCAAAGAAACTGCAATCAAAGTGGATATGATTCTGTTGAATTTCATCATAATCAGTAGCTCTTTTCGTTAACCTCTTCTGCTCCAGCTTTCTTTAAAATATCTGAGATGTCGTTTTTAGAAAGCTTATTGGAACCAAGATTGATGGCCATCACGTGCTTATCGTCTGTGCACCTGATGTCATGAAGTTTTGGCCATTTGTATGGCTTCAGGTCTGAAACGATAAAAAAGGTGCCTACCATTCCAAAAGCAGACAGCAGAACGGTGAATTCAAATGTTACCGGGATAAATGGAGGAATGGACGCGTGGTTTTTTCCACCAATGATCATAGGCCAGTCGAAACCCAACATCCAGATCTGGGTTGAAAGCGCCAGAATCGTTCCAGTCATTCCGAAAAGAAATGCTGCGATTGGCAAACGTGAACGGCGATAACCTAAGGCCTCATCAAGTCCGTGCACTGGAAAAGGTGAGTAAACTTCTTCGATTTTCACCCCCTTTTCGCGGATGCCATGCACTGCGTCGAGAAGTACATCTTCGTCGTTAAAGATGCCGACCAGATAATTTTTTTGTTCGCTCATATCGTTACTTCTTTTCAGAGGTTGATTTGATGATGCTCTTCACTTCAGCCATGTTGATTACCGGGAAAAACTTGGCAAACAGGAAGAAGAAGGTGAAGAACAGTCCAAAAGTGAAAATGTATTGACCTATATCGTAAATCGTTGGATGGAACATGGTCCATGACGATGGAAGATAATCGCGGTGAATTGAGGTTACAATAATTACGAAACGCTCGAACCACATTCCAATGTTAACAATGGCAGCAAGGATAAAGGTTGCCATCAGGTTGGTCCTGATCTTTTTAAACCAGAACAGCTGGGGGCTGATTACGTTGCAGGTCATCATTGACCAATAGGCCCACCAATAAGGACCGGTGGCACGGTTGTAGAAGGCATAGTATTCAGCATCTACCTGACCATACCAAGCGATGAAAAACTCCGTGATGTAGGCCACACCCACGATTGAGCCTGTGATGATGATAATGATGTTCATCAGCTCGACGTGGTAAATGGTGATGTAATCTTCCAGCTTAAATACTTTCCGTGTTACCAACAACAGGGTTAACACCATTGCGAAACCAGAGAAAATTGCACCCGCTACGAAATATGGAGGAAAGATGGTGGTGTGCCATCCAGGAATAACAGAGGTTGCAAAGTCGAAGGATACAATGGTGTGTACGGACAACACGAGCGGTGTGGATAATCCTGCGAGGATTAATGCTACGGATTCATAACGCATCCATGTTTTTGCAGCGCCATCCCAGCCGAAGCTTAATGCATTATAAATACGGGCTCTGGTCATGTGACCCATTTTTACTGCGCGGTCACGAATAACGGCGAAGTCGGGGATCAAACCCATGTACCAGAAAACCAATGAAACGGAGAAGTACGTTGAAATTGCGAATACGTCCCACAACAGTGGTGAATTGAAATTCACCCAGAGAGATCCAAAGGTATTTGGTAGTGGTAGCGCCCAATAAAAACCAAGCCACAATCTTCCCATGTGGAATCCAGGGAAGGAAGCAGCACAGATAACGGCAAAGATTGTCATTGCTTCAGCTGCACGGTTAATCGACATTCTCCAGCGCTGACGGAATAAAAGCAGGATCGCTGAAATCAAAGTTCCAGCGTGACCAATGCCGACCCACCATACGAAGTTGGTGATGTCCCATGCCCAACCTACAGTTTTGTTCAGACCCCAAACACCTACCCCGTGCCACAAGAGCATCCAACAGGAATAGGCTCCAAATACCAACAACACCAGTGAAATGCCAAAAGCAGCCCACCATGATCTGGTTGGCTTGCCTTCAACCTGTCGGCTGATATCGTGTGAAACATCGGCCACGGACTTTCCGCCGGTGACCAGAGTTTCGCGCAATGTAGAAGTGACTTGCATAATGTTCCCTGTGTTGTTGATTTAAGCTTTGGCTTCCTCTTTGTTTCTGATTTTGGTCAGATAGAAAACGTTGGGTTTAACACCAACTTCTTCCAATACCGTATAGGCTCTGGGGTTTCCGATTTTCTTATCGATTCCATTCGGGCGCTCTGGGTTCTTTTCAACCTGCAACAGCTTGCTGATCTTGCTCTCAGCATCATTGATGTCTCCGAACACAATTGCACCGGATGCACATGAAGCCTGACAAGCGGTGACCACATCCCCGTCCTTCATGGTACGCTTTTCCTTTTTGGAAGTCAGCTTTGCGGATTGAATCCGCTGCACGCAGAACGAGCATTTCTCCATTACGCCACGTGAACGAACGGTTACATCCGGATTCAATACCATTCTACCCAAATCGGTGTTCATGGCTGGATTAACCTCAAAGAACTTCTGGTTGTCGTGGTATTTGAACCAATTGAAACGACGAACTTTATAAGGACAGTTGTTGGCACAGTATCTGGTTCCAATGCAACGGTTGTAGGTCATTTGGTTAAGACCTTCGGTGCTGTGGGTAGTTGCTGCAACCGGGCACACTGTTTCACAAGGCGCATTGTTACAATGTTGACACATCATAGGCTGGAAAACCACCTCAGGGTTTTCACTGGCCACTTCCAAACCTCTTAGATCATCAACGGTTGCATCGCTGCTGTAATAGCGGTCGATGCGAAGCCAATGCATTTCTCTTCTTCTGATCACCTCGTCCTTGCCCACCATCGCCACGTTGTTTTCCACGTTGCACGCAACGATACAAGAGCCGCAGCCTGTACAAGAATTCAGATCGATGGCCATCGCCCAGTGGTGGTCGTTGTAGTCGTGACCCTTCCACAAGCTCAAGGTTCCAGGAGCAACTTTATCATCCCATTTGGAGATGGCTGGTTCATAGCGACCAGCTTTAGGATCTTTCTGGAAACGTGCCAGAACAGATTCCTGAATAACCGAATCGCGACCCATATATGTATTGTGGGTCTGTGTCTGAGCAATCTGGTATGAAGCGTTCGTGTTGGTAAGCTTAACTCCGCTAACTACCGCTCTGCTAAGCGATCCGTTAACCATTTTCATCAACGGATAAACATTGACACCAAGATTTTCTGCTACACGCCCCACCTTAGTTCTTCCATAGCCAACAGAAATACCAATGGTACCCGCTGCTTGTCCAGGTTGAATCAATACAGGCACGTTGGCCTTGAAGGATCCGACAGAAAGTTCTGCCAATTGCGTATTGCTTTCACCATCGTTGGTAAATCCAAGCGCTGCAGCATCCTTGACGGAAATGGTCAGTACATGATCCCATACCACTTTGGTAATTGGATCTGGAAGTTCATGAAGAAGCGGGTTGTTTGCCTGTGCGCCTGTACCAACGCCATAGCTTTGGTAGATAACCACTTCCAAACCGCTCGCTGCTGTGGAAGTAAGTGCAGTCGCCGCACCTGAAACATTACCAACAAATTTTAGCGCAGAGGACGTTACGGCCGTTTCATAAACGCCGTCGTACAGGCATTTATCCCAGAACATCTGAAAATCAGAAGCTCCGGAGGCATTGTAAAACCATGCTTTCCAATTGCCTTTTACAAAACTGAAATAGTCTGGTCTTTCAACACCAGACCACTTTAATAAACTTTCCTGACCCTGACGGGTGATGAAGATTGGTGTGATGGCGGGTTGGGACAAACTAAAAGAGCCTTTTCTGGGCTCAGCATCGTTCCATGATTCCAGGAAATGATGATCAGGAGCCTTAACGCCACACAAAGATGCCGTCTCATCCTCAGATGATGCTGTAGATACAGTCAACGAAGCCTTGGCTATTGATTTTGCGATCTTCTCTCCTTCCGGATGGTCGTAAACAGGATTGCAGTTATAGAAAATTACAGCCTTCGTCTTTCCAGATTCAAGATCAGAAACGAACGAAGACATTTGTTCATCATTTCCTTTTCTTACCAAGGCTGGTCGTTCGGTTGTAATCGTTGTACCGTAATTACCCAATAGTGCGTTGATGGCATTTACTACAACCTGGATGTTCTTATCATTGGAGCCGGATACAACAACAGAGGCACCCTTTGCAGCCACCAGATCATTGGCAGCGTTTTCCAATTGCGCGAATTTGTCATTACCACCACTAACGGTTGCTGCACCCAACTTTTGCGCAACAAGATTGTACAATTGAACTGCTACTGCTCCTTCCTGCGAAGCGCGGATAGCGGTTCTATAGTCAGCGTTGGCGCCTGTCAAACTTAAATTGCTTTCAAACTGGTAATGTCTGGACATTTCCGTCTTCCCATCATCCAGTTTCCTGGTTGAAGCATACTGAGTAGCTGCTTCAATGGCTCCATGCCAACTTCCAAGGAAATCACATGCGATGCCAACGATGACCTTGGCCTTTGAAAAGTCGTATGATGGAATCATGGCAACCCCAAAAGACTCTTCATTTGATTTTAACACACCGTAAGATGAAACAGCGTCATATTGAATGTGACGAGCGGTTCCATATTTCGAAGTGAACTTATTGATGGCAGAAAAAGTACTAGGACTGATGATCGTATTGCTGACCAGGACTATCTGTCCGCCAGCGGCAGCGACAGCATCGAGCTTGCCGATAACTTCCTTATCAACTTCTTCCCAGGAAACTGCTTTGTCACCAAGTTTTGGCTTTCGCAGTCTGAAATCATCATAAAGCGATAAAACGCTGGCCTCTACCTGAGCATTAACGCCGCCTTTGGTAACCGATGAAAGCGTGTTGCCCTCAATCTTAATCGGTCTACCCTCCCTGGTTTTTACGACAATACTGCAATAATCGCCGCCATTGATGTAGGTACTGGCATAGTAATTAGGAATACTGGCATCGATGTCAACTGGCTTATTAACATACGGTATCGCTTTTCTGACGGGTGTTTCGCACGCAGCAAGTGTTGCGGCAGAAATACCAAATCCCATCATTCTCAGAAAATCCCTTCTGGAATGACCAGGATCTGATTCATCGTTTGAAAATTCCTGATGGGCGTGCTGAACGAAAGATTCGTCGTTTCTCAGCTGTTCAAGCCCTTTCCAGTATATCTTTTTTTGTTCACTCATATAGCGCGGGTAGCGTTAGAGACCTGGTTATTCTTAGTTATTAGTAATGGCACTTTGCACATTCAAGACCACCGATGTCCTCAACCTTTAAATTGGTCTTGGAAGTCTTGCCGTGAAGCTCGACCAACTTATCGTAGTAGGCGTTGCCTTTGGTATTGACGTCCGTTTTACGGTGACAATCGATACACCAGCCCATGGTGAGCAGTGAGTATTGCTTAACCACATCCATTTGCTCGATCGGTCCGTGGCAGGTCTGACATTGGATGTTGCCTACGGTCACGTGTTGCGCATGGTTGAAATATGCCAGGTCAGGAAGGTTGTGAATCCTTACCCATTCTATAGGCTTATTGTTTTGAACGGCGGCGTAAATCTTGGCAATCTCGCCCTCACCGGTTACGGTGCCCGACTTAATCTGAGTATGGCAATTCATACAGACGTTGGCAGAAGGGATGTTGGCGCTCTTACCTTTTGCTGCACCCGTGTGGCAATACTTACATTCAATTTCGTATTGACCTGCATGAACTTTATGAGAAAAAGCAATGGGTTGTTTCGGTTCGTAGTTTTGTTGAACACCGATGGTGTATAACCCGTCGATAACGGTTTTGAATCCTACTGCTGCAACGATAAAGCAAACGATGAAAAGGAAGGCAGGGCTTTGCAGCGTACCCGAAATCGTGAAGGGTGAATGCACCACCTCTTTATCCTCATCCGTTAAACTTCTTTGATCGAGGAATTTCTTGAGCGTTGTTAAAATAAAGCCAAGAATCACCACCAAAAGCACCAGGATGATGATCATCCCCACCAGGATAAGGTTCAGGTAACCTTCAGGAATCCCAGCCCCAGCAGCTGGAACTGCAGCACCTGGCTGCGCAGCGGCAACAGTTTGCTCTGGCTTTTCAGCTTCTGATTTTACATAAGCGAGAATCGCAAGAACCTGATCATCCTTAAAACCAGTAAAGGCCGTCATCTGGGCCTTTTGGTATTCTTCATAAATTTTTACTGCATAAGCATCGCCGCTGGCTATAACCTTGGCAGGATTTTTTACCCACTCTATAATCCATTTAATGGATGGGGCTCGTCCTTCGACACCAGCCAAGGCAGGACCGACCAGCTTTCGTTTTACAGCATGGCAGGATTTACAGTTGGCGTTGAAGAGACTTTCGCCTTCTTTAATGACTGCCGCATCGGTTGGAATTTCCTGAGAATGCCCTGCTGCAGAAAAGAGGACAAAGGCCAGCAGTAGTGTTGCACGACCAAGTCCATTCTTTAGGGTTCTAATCATGAGGATTTGGGATCCGGTTTTTTACTAAAAATCGCCCCAAATCTAAGGCAGGAAGCCGTTTTTTCAAATTTATTTCTTGAATCGGGAACTATTTTTTGAGTTAGGCAACCGACCAAAAAATGTAAGAGAAAATTCTCCCAGCCCTACATCGAAAAATGATGATAAAAGTCATACTTCATTGGCCCAGAAAATGTAAAAATGTAACTAACTCAAAACAAGTTAATTCAGGATAATCGCTAAAGTCAACTGATAAATGAAATGGGGTTTTCGAACCCACTTTTAAGGAAAAATCAATCAGGCTAAGAGCAAAACTTTGCTCAAAAGCAGTCACCAAGGGCGACTCTGGAAAAGCAAAAAGAAATTTGATTTTTTTTTAAGTGAGGGCCTAGTCCCACTTAAGCTCGGAGTCCTGAGCAGATCCCTGAGGTGCTCTGTAGGAACCTTCCTCCGATTCACGCTGCTGGTCGAACTGTGAGAAATCGACGTTGGGCATTAATTCGGTTTTAACATGGTTCACAATATTGTTCATGGCTTCCATGAACTTATTGAAGTCTTCCTTATAAAGGAAAATCTTATGTTTTTCATACGTAAACCCATCACCGTCACCATGATACCTCTTTTTACTTTCTGTGATGGTTATGTAGAAGTCGTTGCTTCTGGTTGCCTTCACATCAAAAAAATACATACGCTTTCCAGCCTTTACCTTTTGGGAATAAATCTCCTCACGTCCAGGTACATTCGAATCTTCCACGGTTTCTGTCAGTTTGTTAAGAGGTTAAACTGTCTGAAAATTAATCATTAATCGTTATGAGACAAATCAATTACTTGATTTTTGAGCCAATTTCAGGCATTTAGGACTTTAATGTTGAACAGCGTCCTTACATTTAAAGCTTCATGGAAAAATTATCCCTTCAAGAAGCCTCCAGAAAGGCCATGTCCCACGGTTTGGAATTCCTTGCCCGTCAGCTTGTTGAGGGATTTGTTACTGGTTTGCATAAGTCACCCTACCACGGTTTCTCCGTAGAGTTTGCAGAACACAGGTTGTACAACAACGGTCAGTCCACCAAAAACATCGATTGGAAGGTATTTGCACGTACCGACAAGCTTTTCACCCGCCAATACGAAGAGGAAACAAACCTCAGGTGCATGTTGTTGCTTGATTGCTCTCCATCCATGTTTTATCCGGACCGTGATGAGAATAAGTTCAGGTTTAGTGTTCTAGCCTCGGCAGCCCTGGCATGGCTCCTATACAAGCAGAGGGATGCAACAGGTCTGTGTTTGTTTGATGATGAGATCAAGGCCATCACGCCAGTGAAATCAACGCGGGCAGGCATTGAACAGATCTTCAGTGCCCTTCAGCAGGCACAGGAAAATCCCATCAAAGCCCAAGGACAAGGAAGTCAATCCCTTTCCTCTTCGACCAGGCGGACCACCACTTCCATCCCAAGCGTTCTTCATGAGATTGCAGAAAAGATCCACAAACGCGCACTTATCATCCTTTTTTCTGATTTGCTGAGCAATGAGGATCCAGATGAAACTTTCAAGGCATTACAACACCTCAAACACAACAAGCACGAGGTGATCATCTTTCACATTTTCGATCGGAACACTGAACAAGCGTTTGATTTCGAAGACCGTCCCTATGAGTTCATCGATATCGAAACCGGTGAAAAGATCATGCTCAGGCCAACCGATGTACGAGCATCCTACCTTCAGAGGGTAGGAGAATTTGAAAGTGAACTCAAGCACCGCTGCCACCAACTTAAAATAGACCTGGTGGAGGCTGACATCAATTCAGGGTTTGAACCCATCCTGGAAGCCTATCTTCTAAAGCGAAGGAAGTTGGCTTAAAGCTTTTTGATATTACCCTTGCAGCGTTTCGTTGTGAAGCCAGGCCTTCTTGGCCATCAGCTCATCTTTTGATTCAACATAATCAGGGTCAGGAACGCAACAATCCACGGGGCATACCGCGGCACACTGGGGTTCTTCGTGAAAGCCCGTACATTCCGTACACTTACCAGAAACGATGTAATAGAACTCGTTCGAAACGGGAAGCTGGTCTGCATTAGCATCTACAGTGGAACCGTCTTCTAATTGAACCTCTTTTAATGCTGTACCGCCAGCCCAGGTCCAATCTCTACCACCCTCATAGATGGCAGTATTGGGACACTCTGGTTCACAGGCCCCACAATTGATACACTCTTCTGTAATTTTGATCGCCATTGCTGAAAAATCAGTGCAAAAATACAAACACGCGTTGCATTAACGAAATCCGGTAAATCAGGTTTAATCCCAAGCTATGTTAACCTTTGAACAACGTATCGAAGACTTCTCAAAACTAGGCGATTTGCTTATTGACGATGGGTATGTTTCAAGCCTGGCCGGTGAAGCACAAATGCGTAACGGATGGTTCACTCCGGAAAATGTGCATCTGGCGGTCAGAAACATTTCAACCTGGCTTAAAAAAGAGGCCTTATCTGCCTGGATTCGTCCATATGTAGCCACACCACAGAGAAAAATGATTGTTGGGACGGTCATGGCAGGCAACATTCCACTGGTTGGCTTTCATGATTTGCTTGCAGTTTTATTGTCGGGACACACCCTGCATGCCAAGCTTAGTCACCAGGATAACTTTTTATTGCCCCGGTTGTTTGGTGAACTCTGCCGCATTAATCCAGCCTGGGAAAGCGAAGTTGTTTTCACGGAACAACTGAAACAAGCTGAGGCTGTTATCGCGACGGGTAGCAACAACAGTGCACGGTACTTTGAATATTACTTTAAAGATCGACCACTGTTGTTAAGGAAAAACCGGTCTTCTGTTGCTGTGCTCAATGGAATGGAATCACCTGAGTCGTTGCTTCAACTTGGCCATGATTTGTTTTCCTACTTCGGCTTAGGTTGCAGAAACGTATCGAAGATCTACATGCCAGAAGGCTACGATCTTAATACGGTCATCAAAAATATTTTACCGTTTGGAAAGCTTCTGGATCATCATAAATATGCCAATTGTTATACCTACCAACGGGCAGTGTTACTGGTCGATCAACAAACTTTTACGGATAATGGATTTTGTGTCTTTCAGGATTCAAAACAAATTTCATCACCTGTTTCGGTAATTTTTACAGAAACCTATAAGCATCCCGATTCACTCAGGGAAACTCTTGAGTCCAGAAAAGAAGAGATACAATGTGTGGTTTCAGCGATGAAGGAATTTCCTTCGGCTGTTGAATTCGGAAAAACTCAGTCACCAGGGCTGACAGACTATGCCGACGATATGAATACCCTTGAATTTCTTTCTAAGCTAAACGGCTGAAATCAATTCAAATGGAAGACACCCTTTGAACGCTCCGTGGCTTTGAGCAAGGCCATCTCATATTCGAGTCTTGACGACAGAAATTTCTCACGTTTCTCACCGGAGCGACCCACCAGTGCCAGGCGCTCGGTAAGGCTAAGGTTTAACGCAGTCGCGATCTCCCACAGGCTGATCTCACCACTTCGCACATACCAGCGTGCTTTATCGCGGTACTCCGTGAATTGAGCCACCAGCGATTCACCTGCGAGGTCCCCATCATTGCTTGCCAATTCATTTACAGTACCACCCGGATACAGCTTATCCTTGAAATAAGGCTGAAGCCCCTCAAGTCTGAAAAGTCCAGTGCATTTTACAATGATGTCTGACTCACCGCCCTGGTGGCGTTTGATCACCCGTTCCAACTTAACCAAAGATCCAAAGTTTGATTCATTGGCAGCGTGCTCTGGAAAAATACCGAATACGAGATCAGATTTTTCAGCATCACTTAACAGTTGCCTGTAACGAGGCTCAAAAATATGCAGTGGCACCAGCTCTGAGGGCAGCGGAAAAATCCGCAAGGGAAACATTGGAATATGCATGCTCAAAAATCGAATAATGATCGAACCGGTGCACCAAAGGATTGCTCCAAATTCTTTTTTCCACTTAAAAACTGGAGTGAAATGACGAAGGAGAAACCTGTAACCTCACCCCCTAACCTTTTGACCAATCGACCTGCCGCTGCGGCTGTTCCGCCGGTAGCGAGAAGGTCGTCATGGATCAAGATTTTTTGTCCATTGCGAACGGCATCTTCATGCATCTCAACAGTAGCCGTTCCATACTCCAGATCATAGGTTTCAGAGAGACGCTTGTATGGGAGTTTTCCAGCTTTGCGAACTGGTAAAAACGGAACATTCAATGCATCGGCTAAGGCCATCCCAAAAAGAAATCCCCTTGCCTCGATTCCTGCCACCGCCTCTATACCATGCGATGCATATTGATCTGTTAATAAGGTTGTTAATAGTTTTCTCGCTTTTGCATTCGCGAGAATGGGTGTAATGTCTTTGAAAACAATACCGGCTTTTGGGAAATCTTTTACATCCCGTATCAACGACTTGACTTCCTCTAAGTTCATCTCTTGTTTGCGTTTCTATTGAATCGTATTTGCCCATCCAGCATCACCATATCAACTGCATTCATTCCGTAATGGTAAGGCAAGAAAGCCAGTCGTTCCGAAGGTCTGGTAATAATGAGCGATGCACGCTTCCCCGGCCAGATAGAACCAAGGCTGGACTGCCATTCTAATGAAATGGCAGGGTTAATGGTTAAGGCATGAAGACCCTCTTCAGGTGTCATTTTCATTCGGATACAGGCCAATGACCACATCAACATCAGGTTTCCAGATGGCGAACTGCCCGGATTGTAATCGCTGGCAATACTTATGGGCAAACCTGCTTCAATCATCTTTCTTGCCGGAGGCATGGACAATCCAAGAAAATTGGCAGCACCAGGAAGTGCTGTTGGCATGACCTGACTGCTTGCTAAAATTTTAATCTCCTCCTCTCCTATTTGCTCCAGGTGGTCGGCACTGAGCGCTTTGGTTTTGACGGCAGCCTGAACCCCGCCTGAATTCGATAATTGATTGGCGTGCACTCGTGCTTTCATTCCTGCACGCACACCCGCTTCCAGAATTTCTATGGACTGGTCCATGGAGAAAAATCCCTCCTCACAAAAGACATCGATATAATCGGCAAGGTGCTCAGCAGCCACGGCGGGGATCATTTCTCCGATGACCATGCGCACATAATCATCCTTTGTAATTCCAGCGGGCACTGCATGCGCTCCAAGGAAGGTGGTTCGAACGGGGATATCGCAGGCCTCGCCCAACCTACGGGCTACGCGCAGCATCTTAAGCTCACTTTCAACGGAGAGCCCGTAGCCACTTTTTATTTCCAAAGCGCCAGTTCCGTGCTCAACAACTTCCTGCACCCTGCCGCTTGCCAGGTGAAACAGTTCATCTTCTGAGCACTGATTAAGCTTACGCGCACTATTCAAAATTCCTCCTCCCGAACGTGCAATGTCCTGATAAGATACACCCCGAATCTTCATCACAAACTCCTCTTCACGGTAGGCTGGAAAAACAATGTGCGTATGACTATCGATGAATACCGGAAGTACCAATCTTTCTTTAGCATCCAACACCACATCGGCATGTTCAGGTGCATCTTCAGCCGGACCAAAGCGATCAATCAGGCCATCCCGAATAAACAAGTAAGCATTTTTTAAGGATGGCGAATCGGCCATGGCCTTACCGCAAACCGCAGAACTGCCTTCAAAAATCTGAAACAACTCGCGGATGTTGTTGATCAGGATGGTCATTCTATGAATTCGATGTCCTCGTGTTCGTTTGGACGACGATCGCGTTTAAAGAGAAAACTGCCAAACATAGGAATGGTAACCTTGACATTGGCAAAGACACCCTGCTTGGTTGGTCCAGGCCTAATCCCTGCTTCAGCCCCAAATCCCCATCCGAGATGGCGGTTGAACTTGCCGTCTAATCCAGCACGAAACCCTAACGGACTGAATGAAACTTTAGTAACCGGATATGGGGTATTGAGGTAACGAACCGGATCTATACTTAAGGCCGGAGCGTACATTACATCGGCATATACCACCATGATTCCATCGTCCAGGGTATTTTCAAAATGCTTGAACTCAACGGCTACATTCCGGATGGTGGTTACACCTGTTCCCAAATAGAAAGTAGTTGCCGTCATGCTGCTAAATCCACGGAGTGGAATATCCCTACCCAATGCATCGCGATAAATCTCAGGAAGAAAAATATCGGCGTTGGATAATCCTTGTCGTTCCAAAATAGTTGAGACGTCTACCGTAGATCGCCATTGAACTGCCCCGGCACGGAATCCATAGATCTTCCGAACTTTTGAAGGGATCTTAACTTTCCGTGGAACCGTGGCGGTCCAGGCATTCTTAGTTAACGCGGCATTGTATAAGATCACCTTGGAATGTCCCTTTCGTTCAACATCACGGATATGAATGTTAACCGATGCTTCTACATAGTAAAAACCTACCGGTGAATTTTCAGTCTTACTGTTTTTGGAAGCATTCTCTCTGGAAACATCTAAAAGTGATTCAGAATAGGGCCTACGGAACTGCAGTCTATAATCTGCTTTATGATCCGGGAGGTAATGCGCATCTACGCCCCAACCTGCATTGGAGGAGGTGGAAAAGTATTCACCATAGAAAGGTTGAACACCTGCAAAAAGATATCGGATATAATTCGGGCGATCGTAGATTACCCTTGCACCCAGACTGTCCTGGGCAAGAGAAGTTAATGAAAATAAAAACGAGGATACAGCCAGACCAACACGGAAGGAAAACAAAAAAAAGGGCCTGGAAATCATCAGTCAAATTTAGTCAATAGGAACGATTGGATGACCATCCCGGTTAACGGATTCTCACCAATGCGCCTTCCTTCAAGGTGATCACCGGGACTGCCTGATTGTCCTGACCTCCATTGTAATCGGTCCCTTGAAAAATGACGCCCGCATTTTTACCCGACAATACCACCGCCGACTTTGGACTTGAGGAATTTCCGGACAGCTTACTTCCTAAAAACATCATAAACTCAAATCCGATCCTTGCGTAATTAGAAGGCGCCATTCCATGCACGGCTAAATACTTTTTTTCAAAATTTTTATACTCGGCTGAATGGACATCGTAATAGTTGGGAGCAATCAAAGCAATGCGAAGCTCTTCAAACTTCATCCAGTCCATTCCTGGCTTATCCAACCAACTCTCCTGACCAATTATTACTGTTCCATCATCTCTTGAATCGACACTTCTAATCACCTTGGTAAAAATCAATTCCGAGTCAGAGGCAACAAAAATGCTGGCCAGACTATCCTTCGGCAGCTTAAACTCAATGGGATTTTTGAATTTGTCAAATTTGACAGCCGTTGCGAGGATGGAATTAATGACGGAAGAATTATCACGGTCAATTTTTCGAAACAATCCAACTTCCAATTTCAATTCCTTTGCACGTTGAAGAAAGGCGTGAGCAACAATTGAATCCTTGGCCGTATTCTCGAAAAATACGTAGCACGGACCTTTTCGGTCTAGGCCAGCCGCATAATCAGCACTCTTTTTTCCAAGGGTTACGTAGGACGGTTGGAAAAGAACCGCATTGGCATTACCTGACAAATAATCAGGGTTGCTGCTTACCGGATGCATCATCAAAATATTTTCATTGGATGAAAACTTTTTGACCAGCTCTATTTCATCGGCAAACAACGGCCCGATCAATGCAGAGGAGGATTTTACCTCATTGAGCGAGAGGATTGATTTAAGTTTTTCAGGATTCCGCTCTGTATCGTATAAACTCAATTCAACCGGAATATCCAATTGCTCCAAAGAGTCGGCGGCAAGCCGAATACCATGATATAAATCCAAGGCATACTGATTCTTTTTGGTGCCGGGTGATGGATCGAGGGATGAAGCCAGAAATGGAAACAGTAACGCTACGCGTTTTGCATTCTGGATTTTCCGAGGGGGCAAAATGACGAAATCGCTTTCTCTTAATCCTTGCAAATTGATCATCCTCTTGGCTTCAGCGATAGACTCTTCGGAAGCCTGATAGAATAACCGTTGAATCAGCGTTTTAATTACAATAGGATCATGGAAGTCATCCATAAGCATTCTCAGAACTTCAACATCCTTTATTTTAGGAATAAACTTTTCCTTTAAAGGAGTCGTGCCCGAAGAATTTTTCATGGCCTTGAGTTTGGCCATCGCCTGAAATGGTTCACCATCCTCAAAATATATTTGTGCAAGCCAATATTTTACATCATCGTTTTGAGACCAATTTGGATATAGAGAGTCGACACTTGCTAAAGTTCGACGTGCAACAGAACGATAATTTCTATTGTAGGCACTCAGCGCGTAATAAAATCCTGCATACTCTGTGTAAGGGTTTGATGCATCATAAACCATCAGCTTTTTGAACGCATCTAAACTGGCGTCATAGTTTGCTGCCTCAAATAACTGTTTGGCATTTGAGTAGCGTTGTTTGAAATCCTGAGAAAAGGATTTTTCAGAGAGCAACGAGCATACTATGATGAAAAAAAGAATTCGCATATCTAAATCCCCAAATTACTCCCACTCAATGGTTGAAGGCGGTTTACTGCTGATGTCATAAACGACGCGGTTAACTCCTTTAACTTTATTGATGATGGATGAAGAAATCTCACTCAAAAATTCAAAAGGCAAATGTGACCAGTCGGCTGTCATGCCATCGACAGAAACCACGGCTCTCAAGGCCACCACTTGTTCATAAGTCCTTTCATCACCCATTACACCCACCGAATGAATCGGAAGCAAAATGGCACCTGCTTGCCAAACCTGATCGTAAAGCCCATGGGATTTTAATCCACTGATAAACAAATGATCCACTTCCTGAAGCAGCGCCACCTTTTCCGCTGTAATATCCCCAAGGATTCTTATGCCAAGTCCCGGGCCTGGAAATGGGTGACGACCGAGGATGGCAGGATCGATTCCCAAGGTATGGCCTACCCGTCTAACTTCATCTTTAAAGAGCGAGCGAAGCGGCTCTACCACCTTAAGTTTCATGTGCTCTGGCAGTCCACCCACATTGTGGTGCGATTTTATCGTTACAGAAGGACCTTTCACCGATACAGACTCAATAACGTCTGGATAAATAGTGCCCTGACCCAACCAACTTACACCAGATATAAGGTGGGCCTCTTCATCAAAGACCTCAATAAAAGTTTTACCAATGGCTTTTCGCTTGGCTTCAGGCTCCGTTAAACCCTTTAAGGCAGCATAGAACCTCTGTTTTGAATCAACGCCCTTGATGTTTAATCCCATGCCACGGTAAGAAGCCAAAACCTGATTGAACTCATCCTTACGAAGTAAACCATTATCGACAAAAATGCAGCTCAGTGATTGTCCAATGGCTTTGTGAACAAGAACAGCAGCCACCGTTGAATCCACTCCGCCGGAGAGTGCCATGACAACCTTATCGCTGCCCAGTTGCTCCTTAAGCTTGTGAACGGTGTTTTCTATGAACTGACCCGGTGTCCAATCCTGGCGGCAACCACAAATGGAGACAGCAAAATTTTGTAACAGTTTTTGACCCGGGATTGTGTGGGTGACCTCAGGATGAAACTGAATGCCATAGCAATTGGTGTTTCTTTTCCTGTAGGCTGCTACGTTCACCGAATCGGTGCTGGCTGTAATTTCATATTCGGGTGCAAGTGCCGTGATGGTATCGCCGTGTGACATCCAAACTTGCTCTCCGGTTGAGATGCCCGCAAGAAGCGGATCACTGTTCAACACCGAGGATAGCCTTGCTCGACCATATTCCCTGATTTTGGATGGCGTAACCGAACCGCCGGTTTTTTGCGCCATAAGCTGAGCACCATAACATATTCCCAATACAGGCAGGTTGCCGAATACACCCAGATCCACATCTGGCGCATCCTCGTCCCGAACAGAACACGGGCTACCGGAAAGGATTATTCCTTTTACATCAGGCGTGATCGTTGGATAATGATTGAATGGGAAAATCTGACAATAAATGTTCAGCTCACGTATCCTTCTGGCAATCAGCTGAGTATACTGAGAGCCGAAGTCCAGAATAAGGATTTGTTCAGGCATGCGGCAAAAATAACCTTTGGCAGGTATTTAGTCTGAAATTACCAGTTAAGATACACCAGCCCGACCTGAAGGTTCAGGGACGAAAGTCCTTTGTAATCGAAGTCAGGCGCCTTCACAAACGAATGGTCAAGGCTAAGGGTGGTAAATGCGCCCCAGGAAGTCTTGTTTCCAAACCTGAAAATGGCACCACCATAAGGTCTGATGATACCGGACCATTTTCTTTCTGAATTCTGATAAACATTGTAATAAAGTCTTAAGGATGAATAAGAGGCTCCGCCACCAAAACCGGCATATGGAATTATTTTTTTATCCGGAGTAAACAAATATTCTCCTGACATGGTAATGGCGTACTGATCCACATAGCCAAAATAGTCTGTGAAGACCGCACCATTGCCTGTAGGATATACTCTCGGTTCTGTGTAGTCGTTGTAACCTGAATAGGTAAAATCAAATCCTGCTGAAAGTTTTTCATTCAGCAGTTCCCGATACAGGAGTTTAATTCCCCTAACGGAGGGCCTGTTAATGAATTCTCTGTTTGACAAGGGCATTGAACCTACCGCAGCAACGCCATAATATTTATCGAAATACTGTGCCTTAACACCAAAAGAGCACAGCGAAATTACAATCGCCAGAATTATAGACTTCAATTGGAAACACTTCATTTTTTCTTCAGATAGGGAGATTGGTCGAAGGCCTGATCGACAGCCACTAAAACCTTCGAAAGCGGATCGGGTGAATTATACAGGTCGCCGATCCTTGCCACCCAAACCACCTGATACTTTTTATCGGGTGTAAGATTTTTCAGGTCGATGATTTCGATTACCAATGTTCCGGTCTGGTAGGAGAAATTTTGGACCAACGGATAGCCGTAAAATCCACCAAAACCATAATTATAAAATCCAGAATAACCGTAGCCAGGGTAACCGAACATATAATTCGGATAGCTGACGGACTGGTAAAATCCCTGGTTATCGAGTACATAAGCACTTATACCCAGGTCTGGCTCATTCTTTTTATTGGTGAGCGTGTAGCCCCCTTTGGACATCCTGAAACTGATTTTTGAGACTACATCCGCGGCATAGCGTCCAACCACGAGCGTATCTTCAGATGCGTTGCTGACGTACCCGAGGGTATCCGGTGGAATGGCATACGAGGTGTATTTCGAGAAATCGATGTTGTCCAAAAAGCTGGTTTGAACCAGCATGTTTTGTGTTAGGTCGTTAACATCCGGTTCTGCTCCGCAACCAACCAGGAAAGGCAACAATAAAAAGAGTAATCTTTTCATGCTTCAAATTTCGAAACCATTAGACGTAAAAGTAGTAGAACTGGTTTAAAGAAAATTTGAAATTGAGCCTGAAATCCGGAAATCAGCGCTCTATAGGATAACAGTACTCACTCAGATAATCACCCGCATCGTCTATACCTGCATAAAATGCGCGGTTGAACAGGCTGCAAGCTTCGTCAGTCCTACCCCACTCCTGAAAAACAACGCCCTTAAGAAAGATCAATTCAGGGGTTTCAGGTTCTGCCAGCAATCCAAGGGTGATGTAGGTCATAGCCTTATCATTCTGATTCTGCTCTAAACAATATGAAGCCGCATACTGATAAGTGGCCACAAAAGTAAAGTCCAGTCCAATGGCCTTATTGTAGTTAAACATGGCGCTATCATAATCTCCTTTTTTATAATAGATATAACCCAACAAGGCAACACCCTCAGCATTCTCTTCAACAGAAAGACCACGCTTCAAATCAATCAATGCGGAATCTAATTTTTCCAATCCAAGATAGGCAGCGGCACGCAGCCGGTATATCCTTGGCCACTCTTCTTCCTGAAGGAACGATAGTGCATTGTTGAGGCTCGCGAGCTGGTCATTAAATCGTAACTGCTTTTGATAGATAATGGACTTAAGAATATAAGCCTGAGGAAAAGTTGGTATCCCAGTAATGAATAAATCCAAATCTGAAATGGCATATTCCCATTCATCTAGATAGAAGTAGCACACAGCCCTGTAATACCGTGCTTCAAAGTATTTTGATTCCGGAGTGATTTCATCCCCTTTTGAGGCTTGTGCAGCCTCAATGATTCTGGTGTAGATATCGACAGCCTTAAAATAATCCTCCTCTTCCATTGCGGCTCGACCTTCTTCTATCCACTGCTCAGGTGATGCGACAGGCGTTACCTGAGCAACCAGATCAAAGAAAAAACTCACTGCCAATACGAAAAGGAAGGCCTTACGCATGCTGCGGAATTTAAAACATCACATTATGACGAGGTCTTGTTTCGGTCACGCTTTCTGTCGTTTTCGTTCAAAAGAATTTTTCTCAAACGAATGGACTTGGGGGTTACCTCAACATATTCATCAGACTGAATATATTCTAACGCTTCTTCCAGGGAGAACTTGATGGCAGGAGCAATCTTCATTTTTTCATCAGAGCCGGATGCTCGGATGTTCGTGAGCTTTTTGGTCTTGGTGACGTTTACCACCAAGTCTCCACTTCGACTGTTTTCACCAATTACCTGTCCTTCATAAACTGGGTCATTTGGATCAATAAAGAACTTTCCACGGTCTTGAAGATTGTGTAAACTGTAAGGGATGGCCTCACCGGGCTCCATGGAGATCAATGAACCGTTGATCCTTCCAGGAATTTCACCTTTGAATGGCTGATATTCTTTATACCGATGGGTAACTACTGCTTCTCCAGCGGTTACGTTCATGAGATAATTCCTCAAGCCAATGATACCACGCGAAGGAATAATGAACTTCAATATCATCCGATCACCCTTCGGCTCCATGTTGGTCATTTCACCTTTTCTAATTGACACGGTTTCAATGGCTTTACCCGCATCTGTTTCGGGTAGGTCTATGGTAAGTTCTTCCACCGGCTCACTGCGTACTCCATCGATTTCCTTGAAAATTACCTGAGGCTGTCCAATTTGTAACTCGTAGCCTTCTCTCCTCATGGTTTCAATCAACACGGATAAATGAAGCACACCACGGCCGAAAACCAGGAATGAATCTGCTGAACCGGTTTCGCCAACCCTTAGCGCAAGATTCCGTTCCAGCTCTCTGTCCAGCCTTTCCTTGATGTGTCGTGAGGTAACAAATTTTCCTTCTTTTCCATAGAATGGCGAGTTGTTGATGGTGAACATCATGCTCATGGTAGGTTCATCGATGGCGATGCTCTTCATGCCTTCCGGCTGTTCAGCATCTGCGACAGTATCGCCGATTTCAAATCCTTCCAATCCGACAATCGCACAAATCTCACCTGCTTTTACCACCTCAACTTTTTGCTTTTCAAAACCTTCAAAAACATAAAGTTCTTTAATACGGTGTTTAATCGTCGTGCTTTGATCTCTCTTGACGAGTGAAATTTGTTGTCCCGCTCTGATCTCACCACGGTGGACCCGACCAATGGCCACTCTACCGATGTAGGATGAATACTCGAGTGAGGTGATCAGCATTTGCAGGTTTCCGGTGGCTGTTTTAGGCGCTGGGATATATTGTATGATGCCATCAAGCAAACTGTTGATGTCCGTTGTTGGCTTCTTCCAATCGGTGCTCATCCATCCTTGCTTGGCTGAACCGTAAAAAGCAGGGAAGTCAAGCTGATCTTCAGTAGCGTCGAGGGCAAACATTAAATCAAATACCGATTCATGTACTTCCTCTGGCGTACAGTTTTTCTTATCAACTTTATTAATCACTACGATGGGTTTAAGACCCATTTGAATGGCCTTTTGGAGAACGAATCGGGTCTGTGGCATAGGACCTTCAAAAGCATCGACCAGCAACAAACATCCATCGGCCATATTTAAGACGCGCTCTACTTCACCACCAAAATCACTGTGGCCGGGCGTATCAATAATATTGATTTTATAGTCCTTGTAGCGAACAGATACGTTTTTTGCCAGAATGGTAATACCCCGCTCACGTTCGAGGGGATTGGAGTCCATGATTAACTCACCTGGATTTTCATGTGCTTTAAACAATTGTCCTGCATGAAGCATTTTATCAACCAAAGTAGTTTTTCCATGGTCGACGTGCGCAATGATTGCGATGTTCCTGATCTTCTCAACCTCCATAATAAGCCTAAAAAAGGGCGTTAATAAAATTTAAGCGGCAAAGATAACCCAATAAGCCGACCCACCCCTATCGGTTGGACAGATTTAGGGAAATAGAAACAGAAAGGATTAAAACTTGATTCGAACAAAACTTCCCATCGGAAGGGGAACTGATTTTTCGGATCGAATAAGAAATTCTCCGAAGGTCTGTTCACCGGTTTTAAAGTGACGACGAACAACATTCATTCCCACTTGAGCAGAATAACCAGCCGCATATAGGCTCATCAAAAAGAACACAGGCTCCTTGCTTAGCAATCTGGATGTTTCGCTGACAAGCTCATCGATTTTTTCAGCCAGTGTCCACTTCTCGCCATCCGGCCCTCTTCCATACGGCGGCGGATCCATGATAACGGCATGATAACTATTCCCACGTTTTACTTCACGCTTAACAAACTTCATGGCGTCCTCATAAACCCATCGAATTGAATCAAGCCCGTTCAACAACATATTCTGACTTGCCCAGTTCAATCCAGGCCTTGAAGCATCAACATGAGTAACCTCTGCACCTGCCATCCTGCACACCATTGAAGCAGCTCCGGTATAGGCGAAAAGATTGAGGACCTTAGGTTTATGAACCGGGGACGATTTAAGTGCGTCAAAAATAAAATTCCAGTTGGCGCCCTGCTCCGGAAAAATACCCACATGGCCAAATCCAGTTAAGGCGAGTCGGAGTTTTAGATCGAACTTATGGTCATATCGATACGAGACATTCCACGATTCCGGCATCTTTCCTTTCCAACCGCCTTTAACCTCATCGGTAAAACGATAATGCTCCTTCTGCTCCCGATCAAACCGTGCGTCTGAAAGTTTTTTCCATTCAGACTCAGGCAACACAGGTTCCCACAATGCCTGAGGTTCAGGACGGATGATTCGGTATGGCCCAAACCGCTCCAACTTTTCACCAAAGCCGCTGTCAATCAATTCATATTCGGTCCAGGAATCAGGTGAGAGGGTAAGCATTAGTTTAAAATTATTGAGTAAGCATCAATTTTTTTTCATTGCACGCTGTCTAACTGCTTCGTAAACAACCACAGCAGCGGCATTCGAAACGTTGAGTGAATCATTGTTGCCTTTCATTGGGATAATAACCCTGGCATCTGCACCCTGCCACCAAAACTCGGTAAGACCTGTTGCTTCAGTTCCAAGGATCAGTGCAGTGCCGGTTGTATAATCCTCGAGATAATAAGGACTTGATGATTCCAAGTGTGTGGCCACCACCCTTATTTTATTTTTTCTAAGCCATTCCATAGCCTCCTGGGAACTCGCCAATGCCAATGGAACTGTAAAAATGCAGCCCAGACTTGACCTTACCACATTTTGGTTGTAGGGATCGGTCTGTGGATCGCATACAATCACTGCATCAACCCCTGCCCCATCCGCTGTTCGTAATACCGCACCGAGATTCCCTGGCTTCTCAACCGATTCCAAAACCAGCAACAACGGATTTTTTGAAATCCGAATATCTGAAAGCTGATGCATTTTCATTTTTGCTACCACCAGCATCCCGCCGGAGTTTTCGCGAATGGCAAGCTTTGAAAAGACATCCTGAGTGACTTCAATTTTTTCATCCACCTGATTGAAGAAAGCAAGTTCAACATCCTGTGGAATCAGGTCTTTGCTAAAGACAATTGCCTTGAATTCATAGCCTGCAGCAGCAGCATGCCCTATCTCCTTAACACCCTCTATCAGAAAAAGTCCACTAGACCTTCGATTCCGAGGCTTTTCAAGGTCTAGGATGCTTTTTAACCTTGGATTTTTGATGCTGGAAATAATCATGTCGTAATCAGGCTGTAAAGATGCCGAAAAATCAGGCTCAAGATCCAATACAGCATCCACCAATCGGATCTTCAAGGATTCATCTATTTTTGCCCCGTGAAAAAAGTTGCTTTTTATACGCTCGGATGCAAACTGAATTTTTCAGAGACAAGCTCACTGGCGAGATCCTTTGAGGAACGTGGTTATAAGAAGGTGGACTTCACCGATCGTCCTGATATTTTCATCATCAATACCTGCTCGGTTACAGAAAACGCCGATAAAAAATGCAGGAAGGTAGTGAGAGAAGCAAGATCCATTTCGCCTGATGGATATGTGGCCCTGGTTGGATGCTATGCACAACTGAAGCCAAAGGAGATAGCTGAAATCCCAGGCGTGGATGCCGTGCTGGGTGCAGCTGAAAAATTCAGACTTCACGAATTGATAGGCGATTTTATTCGGAAGGAAATTCCTGAGGTGCACGCCGGACCCATTGAAGAAGCGAAACAATTTACAGGCACCTGGTCATCGCAAGATCGAACAAGGTCTTTTCTTAAGGTTCAGGATGGTTGTGACTATTCCTGTACATTTTGCACCATCCCTAAAGCAAGAGGAAGCAGTAGAAGTGACAGCAGCGATTCATTGGTGAATATTGCAAGGCAAATTGGTGCCAATGGCGCGAAGGAAATCGTTCTCACGGGTGTTAACACGGGGGACTTTGGAATCAGGGATGGGGTAAGGACAGAAAAGTTTATTGACCTGATCCGGAAGTTGGACGAGGTTGAGGATGTAGAGCGGTTTAGAATATCCTCTATAGAGCCCAACTTACTTACCGATGAAATCATTGCGTTTGTAGCTGGTTCAAAACGGTTTATGCCCCACTTTCATATCCCGCTTCAATCGGGTTCAGACCGCATACTCAAGCTTATGAAGCGTCGGTATTTAAGACAGACATACACCTCACGGGTAGAGGAAATAAAAAAACGAATACCAAATTGTTGTATTGGTGTAGATGTTATCGTGGGATTTCCCGGTGAGTCTGATGAAGACTTTGATGAGACCTACCGTTACCTGGCAGATCTCGATATTTCTTACCTCCACGTTTTTACGTACTCGGAGCGGGAAAATACAATAGCGGCCACGATGGATGGTTCAGTGCCGGTCAAAGTCAGAGCTGAACGTTCGGCGCGATTGCATGGCTTATCTGACAGAAAGCGAAGAAAATTTTATCTGGATAATGTTGGTGGGTTGTTCAACGTTCTTTTCGAAAATGACATCAGCGATCAAAAGATGTTTGGGTTTACCGAAAACTATATTCGTGTCGGAATCCCTTATGATCCTTTGATGGTGAATGAAACTAGACATGTCAGGTTGGATAAAATTCTGGATGACATGACCGGTGAAGCTGAGGTATTAGAGGCGCATGAAGAAAGGCCATCATTCCCCATTCAGAGGTAGTGATATTTGAGATCATTTTTCAATAAGCAATAAAATACAAAGGGTCCCGATGGGACCCCATCGATCAATTAATTCCATAGCAAGAAGCAATTGGTCGCGATGCGACCATTGTTGTTCATATAAGATCTTTTAGAATTCAACAATAAATTGTGGATTCAATTGACCTATAAATCGTTTTAAAAATTTAATTACTAGAATCAAATATTAAGCCAGCCATCAAAGGTCCCATCGATCAATTAATTCCATAGCAAGAAACCATTGGTCGCGATGCGACCAATGTTGTTCATATAAGATCTTTTTGAATTCAACAATAAATTGTGGATTCAATGGACCTATAAATCGTTTAAAAAAATTAATTACTAGGATCAAATATTAAGCCAGCGATCAAAGGTCCCATCGGGACCTATTGTCCTTAACGCACGAATTAAAATTCATATAAGGGTCCCATAGGGACCCATTCATTCCTATTTCTAATTTTTCAAATCAATCAATTTCATTAGGACCATTATTATTTACGTGTCGTTAACAAATAATATGATGGATCATCCAGGATTCAATCGACCCGTAAATCATTCCAAAAAATAAAGGCTAAAAAAATCTAAGTCTTGAAATGAAATGCAACCAATCGATAATAGCCCTTAATCCCCCTCCACCACCAAGCCATCATTTAAGCGCAAGATTCGATCGGAAAGGTCAGCCAGCGCAGGGTTATGCGTAACCAACACAAACGTCTGACCCAATTCATTCCTAAGCTGTAGAAAAAGCTCATGCAATTCCGCCGCATTTTTTGAATCGAGGTTACCGCTGGGTTCGTCGGCTAAAACAAGGTCAGGCTTGTTGATCAGTGCCCTGGCAACGGCAACACGCTGCTGCTCTCCTCCAGACAATTCCGATGGCTTATGATCCCCTCGGTCAGAAAGCCCTAAATAACCCAACAACTCTTTCACACGGTTCTCAAGCGCAACCATCGACGTGCCGGCAATCATGCCCGGGATCATGATGTTCTCCCTTGCAGAAAATTCAGGAAGTAGATTATGAAACTGAAAAATAAATCCAATATGCCTGTTCCTGAAGGCAGCCAACTGATTAGAATTTAAATTGAATACGTTCGTACCGCTGATCACCACCTCACCAGCATTCGGATGGTCAAGGGTACCGATGATGTGCAACAAGGTTGATTTCCCGGCACCGGATGCCCCCATCACCGAAACAATCTCGCCTTGGGCAATGGTCAGATCAATGCCCTTCAAGACCTGAAGCGATCCATAGGATTTCTTTAATTGTCTGGCACTGACCATGGCTTGGTGTTGAATTAAAGGTTTAAAAAATTTAGCTTGCCACCAAATTCCGAGCTATGAACATTCATGAATATCAGGCCAAAGATATCCTCAAAAAATTCGGCGTCGCAGTCCAGAACGGCATCGTTGCCGACACGCCCGACAAAGCACTGGCCGCAGCCAAAGAACTTCAGCAAACAACTGGTACTAAGTGGGTTGTAGTGAAATCTCAAATCCACGCCGGCGGACGGGGGAAAGGTACTATTCGTGAAACTGGATCCCGTGGTGTCGTACTCGCTAAGTCGCTGGACGAAGTAGTGGAGAAATCCAAAGCCATCCTGGGCGGCACCCTTGTAACCCACCAAACCGGTCCCGCCGGAAAAAAGGTCAGCAAGGTCCTAATCGCTGAAGATGTCTACTATCCAGGTGAATCAGAGCCTAAGGAATATTACATGAGCATCCTGTTGGATCGCGCGACCAGCAAGCCCGTTATAATGGCTTCAACCGAAGGCGGAATGAACATTGAGGAGGTTGCAGAAGCAACACCGGAAAAAATCATTAAGGAGTGGATCGATCCTGCTTATGGATTACAACCCTACCAGGCAAGAAAGGTTGCTTTTGCGCTAGGTCTGGAGGGTAATGCTTTCAAGGAAATGGTGAAATTCATTCACTCGTTATACAGTGCCTACATAGGACTTGACGCATCGATGTTTGAAATTAACCCCGTCCTAAAAACCTCCGATAGCAAAATTCTGGCTGTTGATGGTAAGGTGAATCTCGATGACAATGCCTTGTTCCGCCACAAAGATTTGGAGGCATTGAGGGACATATCGGAGGAAGATCCACTTGAAGTGGAGGCAGGAAAATCAGGATTGAATTACGTCAAGTTGGACGGCAACGTTGGTTGCATGGTCAATGGCGCTGGCTTGGCAATGGCGACAATGGATATCATCAAACTTTCAGGCGGTGAGCCAGCTAATTTTCTGGATGTCGGAGGTGGCGCGAATGCCCAAACCGTAGAAGCAGGTTTCCGAATTATCCTAAAGGATCCTAATGTAAAAGCGATTTTAATCAATATTTTCGGCGGAATTGTGCGGTGCGATCGTGTAGCCAATGGTGTAGTGGAAGCCTATAAAAAGGTGGGTGATATCCCTGTGCCGATTATTGTTCGGTTGCAGGGAACCAATGCGGAAGAGGGAGCAAAAATCATCCGTGAATCCGGATTAAAAGTATTTTCGGCCATTCTTCTGAAAGACGCTGCAAAAAAGATCTCGGAAGTATTGCAATAAAACCTTTCTGGGTAAATTTAATCTCCAAAATTTCATCGTGGTGAGATTAAACCTTTTACTGATTGCGATCCTTCTACCATTTATTTGTGACGCGCAATCGTTTTTTAATCTCCGAAGACATAGAAACCTTACAGTTTTCGCTGGTTCCGGGACTGCAGCATATTTTGGTGAATTATCGAATCCTGGTAAGCTCAACAAGCCCAGGTATAGTTTCGTTGCAGGCTCTGAATTCTTTTTTCTGCCACGATTTTCATTGCGCGCAGAAGCCATTTGGTTCCGGATCGCAGGGGATGATGCGATTGCAAACGATGACCGAAAACTTCGCAACCTCTCCTTTTTTGCGAACAACAAAGAGTTCAACGCCGTAGCAACGGTCAATCTCGTGCCGCTACCCTCCCGGTTTGATCTTCGATCGTATTTTAATGTCTATGGTTTTGCCGGAATGGGATTACTGGTCATGAACCCGAAAACCAAGTACGATGGAAAAACTTATGCCTTACAGCCCATTCAAACCGAAGGCGTGGCATACAGTCGATTTCAACCTGCCTTTCCGGTTGGATTTGGAATCCGATTCACCTACAAAATGGCGGCAAGTATTGTCGCCGAGGGTGGCTATCGGTTTTTGAGAACAGATTACTTGGATGATGTAAGTGGAATTCCAGACCCTGATCGGCCAACAAAAGGAAAGTTTCCAGATCCAGCCACGCTTTCAAGTGATATCGCTAGAACACTTTCAGATCGTAGTAACGGACAAGCTGTGGTCCGTGGAAATCCAACATTTAACGATGGTTATTTCCTTTTCAACATCAAGCTGGAATACTATCTCGAGCATGCCTTTGACCCATTTCATAAGGATCGCCTGAAGACCATACGAGCCATAGATAAGGCCCCGAGGCGAAAATAACCCTCATCGACTCACCACCCATTTGATCGTTTTTGTACTGGCTGATGTGCTGATTTCAACCAGATATACGCCTGGCTTGATGCCTTCGATGCTAAGTTCATTTCCAGGAGTTGGCTGATGTTTTTCCAATACCATTCTACCGAGTTGATCCCTGACCACAACCCTGACCAGATGCTCACCTCCTGTAAAAATTCTAAATCTGCCGTCTGCAGATGGATTAGGATAAAGTCTGAATGCCTCCTTTGTGTCCATAAAATCCGCTTTACGCTTCCTAATGAAAAACCGGTTCAAGGAAACGCTGTCACGAAGTTCAAATGAATACGAACCCCCTGTAATCCTATGGGCTTCATTTAGTTCCCGATCAACAAGCTCCAGGTCATCCAAGTTAAACCCTGATGCTGGTTCAAATCGAAGGCTCATACTTGATGTTTTAGGTGCTCTTATTTCAATCGGTATTTCCGTAACATCCGAGATGGCATAATGCGCCATGGACTGCCCATCTTCAGATCGGAGATTCACAGATAATTTCTCGCCAGGAAGGGCAAATCCATGTTGATGTGAATCAATATTACCCTTTGATGTTGAGTTCATTACAAAGAAAGAACTTACCTCTGCTTGATCTGATTTAAGTATGATTCTTAGGTGTGGATAAATCGACGCTGACTGGCGATAAAACCGCGCCTGACTTGTTTTGGCTTGCTCATGTGCCACCAACCTTGGATTGGCTCCGGTGCTATGTATCCAGAAGGCCTGCCCCAGCGCGATCTTTCCACCAGGTAAATCACCAATTCCTGTAGACGCGTCATAAGTTTTATAGGTTCCATTGGACACATCTTTAACAAATATCAGCGGATGGATATTCACCATTGGCCCTCCCCGACCATCAGACCATTTGGACGGATCCAATGACCAAACAATGTCCGAGGGGTAAGGATTCGCCACCAGGTTCCATCCATCATCGGGCCAGTTGGGTGGATTGGAGAACGTATGGGTGACTTTCAAATCAACATCGCCTCTTGATTCCCCTGACTTCAATTCACCCTTGACCGTCCAATGGAATCCCTTCCAGGCCCAGTAGTCATTTGGCATAAGTATATACCCTCTACCAGACCACAATGGACTGGTAAAACCCTGTCGAACAAACCCATAATCCTTATACCCGAGTACAGTTTCTTCATAACTGTAGGAATATCGAAGGTTAAACCAATCGCAAGGAACTAGGTCCTGGAAACGGGCACCTGACACCGGACTACCAATGTAGCGGTAATCCCGACCCACCGGAGGCATGTACCGTCTAACTGAAATCTGTCCAATAAGCCGTGTGGTTAACGGTATTGGATCGATCCCGGCAGACCCCGCAGGACTTGTCTCTAACACCAGCAGTCCATCGCCACAATGGAGAATCGAATGATCGCCCAGTTTGAGCCTGCCTGTAAGATTTATTCCCGTTTGAACGGTAACCGTATCCTTTGTAAGAACTTTTAGATCACGTACCGCGAGCCTATGAGTACCTGAAATGATCTGCTTTCCCTGCCCGATTAAATCCACCTGTGCCGAATCAGCATGGATTGGGCCGTTCAACCTTAGATCTCCCCCAATTTGTACCTGCTCTGGAATTAACAGTGATCCCGAAACAGTCAAATGATTCAATGCTAGCGGTGCATTACCCTTCAATTGACCTTCACCTGAAAATTGAACAGTACCATTCGCCGCTTCAAAAACTCCATTGTTGTCAAAAATCCCATCAATCTCCATGACTGCAGGTGCTTTGATGTATGCATTATTGACCACGGAGCCAGTCTTTAATGTATCACCTGTTATTTTAAATCTACCACTATTGATTATCAATGATTTATCAATCTCTAATTGATTTAAAATCTCAATTGAATCTTTCACTCCAACCACCACATTATTCAAGGAACCTAGGGCCTCATTTCCTGATTTCATGGATTGTCCATAATAATAAAGGTCATAGGATCCCGATCTAGGCGGTATGCCCGTGTATTCAGCACTAGACCATCTGATCACTTTTGAATCAGTCCCAATGGTTAATGAGTCGGTAAGATTTGCAAGTCTACCATTAGACAGGATCAATGAGTCAGAAACCATAACCGCCCGATTTAATGAAACCACACCCCCAAGGTCAACCTTCATTGTACTTAAAGCACCTCTTGACTCCGGGCCAGCCTCCAATGAATTGAATACCTGCCCACTTGCATATTCCAGATGGTAGGGGCCTCCGGTCGGTGGATTTGAATTCAATGCCGCTAAAGCAGCGTCGGGTGTTCTGATTATGGAGGCATTAGGATCCATGGAAAGGAAATTTCCAACCTCAAACTCACCATCCTTCAGAAAAAGCTGACCTGTAATATTGAGTGGTGACTTTAAACGAATGTGCGGCGTGATCGGAACGCCAGTAATAGGATTGGTCTGCGCAGATCTGTCCAATATGAGTTTTCCAAGGTTATTCGCGGAACCTGAGAAGGCAAGGTTGTTATCAATCCCTCCGAAGGCTGATGTAATCAGCAAAACTGAACTCATGTCGGACATCAGGACTCCGTTAGGCTGGTTGGTCTGGATGTTTCTTTGTAGCTCTAGGCTCGTGCCACCAAAATCCAGTCTGCCGCCGAATAGAATCATCGGGGAAATTATTTTAAGTGGTGCCGTTATTTTCAGATCACCAGATTGGATGGTCAGTCCACCGGTGTATCCTGATGCAGTGGAAAAATTTCCAAGTACCAGTTCCTGATCGATTTGTAATCGGGTATTTCCTCCGGGAATATTCAGATTTAGTGATTCTAGGTTAAAAGGTTGATCAACTGGAAATGATCTGGAGAAAACCCTTGGTGAACCACCAATGTTAACCTGAGAATTATTTCCACGGAATTGAATAAATCGACTTCCCCTGAAATCACCATTTAAATTGAGGACAGTATTCCCCGTATTGGACGTAAGGCTACTGGAAATCACCATGCCATTTCCTTCCAACACCAATGCGCCATCGACCGTAAGTGCCACAGCCGATGTTTGATTACTGGTATTTACCTCTATACCACCACCGGAGATATCCAGATTACCCCTGACCGTCAGGTTATTTTTAGACACCACGAGATTACCTCGTATAATAGAGAGATCACCTCCGCAAACAGCAGTTGTACCGGTGGCTGCGGTGGATACCCCTGTGGAATTATCAATGATGGATTTAACTCCACTGGTTGATGGATGGTCACCTCCAATAAATTGTGGACTTGTGCCGCCATAAATAATGGTTGATCCTGAACGCCAGGTTTGTGTTCTGACCTTTATGGAACCATTATTGTTCTGCCCTTTTTGAATGGCACCCAGCGGGTCAGATGACTCCACGATCAATGTCGCGCCGCCGGTAAGGTCACCACATTCGAAAGTGTTACCGACAAAACTTGATCCATCAGGAACCCTTACAAATGCACCTGGTGCCAGATGATAATGGAATGATCCTACGATATTTCCACGATTGATGAATAGCTGTGTTGTTCTTCCCTCTAAAAACAAATCCCCTACCCGATTGGAGTAAGCAACACTGGCATCAATGGTACCGCCCTCTAAACGAAAGTCACCCTTTACCCTCAAATCAGCACCAGAGGAAGATGTACCACCGGATCCGCTGCTGAAATAGAGTAAGCCCTGATTCATAAAAAATCTACCCGCAATATTGAACACTGAAATTCCTTGTTCACAGTATCGTGATCCAAGTGGATTGGAAGACCGAAAATTAAAATCACCACCTACGGAAACCGTTACTAAACTATTGCATAACCCTGTTTTTGAAATAGAGAATCTGGCGCTTCCATCAACATTAAAATCACCACCGATTGAAAGATTGTGGTTGGAAGCTTTGGTTAGCCTAAGGACTTGTCCATTGGTCGTTTTTATGGTGAAGGAGCCGCTAATATTGCTCAGTAAACCATTCAAAAAGAAGTCGGCTGTGAGCAGAGGTGTATCCCAAACCACATTTCCGAAAGATTGTGACCATTGTCCAGCGGACGTAGCCTCGGTGGTTGATGTATAGCCAATGATAGAAACAGTTGAAAAATTTGACCAGCTGGCCAAAGGAATGACACCCTCTGAATCTGAGAAGTTGTGCAGATAGGTAGATTCCGGACCGAAAATTAGGCCATCGCGGTCACCTTGAAGTGCGCCTCGATTGATGATCTTTCCACCCGATCCAACGATAAGGTATCGGTTTGAAGGCCCCTTGGTTACTTCAGCTGTTGAGGAGAGTTCTAGTGTTCCAAGGATAAGCGTGTTATCAAGCGCAATCTTTTCGTTGATCAACAGTTGATGCCCTGATTGCACGGTTATGGAATCGCTGCTTGCATTTGGGAATGTACTGGATGTAATCCATCCGCTGGTTGAATAAACTTCCCAAACCGTTTTATCGATCCAGTTTCCACTTTTTGCAGATCTGAATACCTGCGAATAAGAAGGGATGCAAAAAAGTAGAAATAGTAAAGGCGTTAGAATTTTCATGGTCTTTTTTGACCACGAAAATGATTAACCGGTTACTTTCAGGCTACGGGAAAAACACCCAATTGGAAGGGGATTTTGACGGGTTTTTTTGGCCTGCCTACCCTTCCGAAACTCTAAATTTATAATAAGTTGATTTGAATTCAGGGACTATCTCTTTCATCAAGGCTACCATTTTTAGTTCATTCCGATCCTGAATCAACTCATAAAACAGATCAACTAAAATTGAGATTTCTTTAAAGTCCATTTCTTGAATCTTTGCCTTCAAAATTTTTGGATGGTGTGTAGGAATGGTGTTTTCAGTTTGATAGAATAATTCCTCAGATAGCTTTTCGCCCTCACGCAGACCTGTAAATACAATTTCAATATCTTTTCCTTGTTCTTTACCCGACAATTCAATCATTCTTTTAGCCAGGTCTAAAATGCTAATTGGCGTACCCATATCAAAGAGAAAAATTTCTCCTCCCTGACCAATTGCACCTGCTTCGAGGACAAGCCTGCATGCCTCCGGTACAGACATAAAATATCGACACACCTCGGGATGAGTAACTGTAAGAGGTCCACCAGATTTAATTTGACGTTGGAAAATCGTGAAGACTGAGCCACTGGAACCCATTACATTACCGAACCGCGTAGTAACAAATTGAGCATATCCGTAATTAGATTTTCCCAAAGACTGCACATAGAGCTCCGCGACCCTTTTCGTGCAGCCCATGATACTTGTAGGATTTATAGCCTTATCGGTTGAAATCATAATGAACTTTTCAACTCCAAATTTAAGCGCAAAGTCAGCAACTATTTTTGTCCCAAGTATATTAACACGGACGGCCTCAGAAGGATTTTTTTCCATCATCGGTAAATGCTTATACGCGGCAGCGTGATAGATGACTTCAGGCTTGAATTCCTCGAATATAGATTCCATTCTACCCTTATCTGTTACATCGGCAAGCAAGTAAACCAAGCGTGCCTTTCCCTTGATCTCAGCAAGCTCCAATTCAAGTTCGTACAGCTGTGTTTCTACCTAATCAACTAAGATTAGGACACGAGGCTGAAGGTTTAATATTTGCCTGAAGAGTTCAGAGCCTATGGAACCTGCAGCCCCTGTAATTAAAACAGACTTGTTAACGGTGGTTGACAAGAGAACGCTGTCAGATAAAACAATTTCATCTCTACCAAGAACATCTTCTACGGTGAAGTTTTTTATTTTACTTAATTCATCCTTAATTATTCTATCCTTCATGTCAGAGTATTTAGGTCGTTTTTTAGGATGTTATCATGAAAACAAATCCAATGAAGGACCAAAAAAATAAAGTCATAAGGACTGACTTTTTTTAGTAGAGAATCTTGTAATCAGAAGGGAAAAAATAAATCCAGAAAAGCAACCCATGATCACCAACATCCATATGAAATCATCAACGGGCACGGTACCAGGGTTGGATGGCGGCGGAGGAGGTTGCCCAGCCATCAAGTCAACAAAAGAGATACTATAAATGACAAATAATAAGAATCTTTTCATTCGGATATACTCAAATTAATGTTTTGGAATAATTAATTTCTTCATTTGTTGACCCGAGCTATGAGTCAATTTCAGGAAATATACACCCGGCTTAAACTCAGTTAAATCAATTCGATTATCAGTTAGCCCTGAAAAATGACTGATCTTCAACCCTGAAGAATTAAATATCTGCAATACACAATCTGAGATTCTTTGATTGGAATTGATAAATACAAAGTTACTAAGTGAAGGATTTGGATAAATTTCAAATGCCAGGAAATCCTTTTTTGTTTTTGGCTTAAGGGAGAGATAAAACCTATCTCTAACGTCATTACCGGGTTCATGAACAACAAAATCATATTTCCGATTTTCAATAAGCACAGAGTGACCAGTATAGTTATCAATAAGATAAAGATTGTGACTAAAAATAAAATCTTCCGCAAACTCAAAATTTAAACTGTACAATCCTTTATCTCGCACCCTATAACCAATTGGAATTCTCAAAGAATCAAGTATCGAAAGTTTGGTGAACTCAGGATTTAATTTGTTTTGAATTAAGACATCTAGGAAACTCGCACTCCCGCGTGTTCCTTTTCTAATCCTCACTTCCCAATAACCTTACCATCTTTAGAAACTACGACCGCAGAAGGTCCATTGGCGGTATCGATGGTGATGCTGAGTTCACCGGTCTCTTTGATAAAATCAACAGCCAGCGGCAGTCCATCCAACATCAACAAAGGAGACCAGACCACAAATCCATCGCTGGCATAAATCTTGGCTACCATTACCGGCACTTTACCATTTACTTTTTCCTGAGAAATAATAACAGGGAAGAAAATTGAATTGCCCTGGCCTGCAACAGCAAATCCTTTAAAGAATGACTTTTTGCTCACCGCAAAAATTGCTTTATCCAAAGGGAAATCAACTTTAATTCCCACACCTTGTCCCCCTCCCTGTGAAACCTTTCTGTTTCCTGTTATCTGATAAAAGTAACCAAACGGATGGAGCAAACTATCGTAACGAACTCCTGCTGTGTATGTCTCATCATTAAAAACCAACGGCACAAAACCCTCTGATTCTATTCCAGCCTGTGCAGGAACAAGTTTTTTACCATCACGGATGTATTTCAACTCCTCCTTGAGTGCTGAAACTTGTTGCTCCAAACGACTTAATTCACGGGCAGCGAATTCACGGTAAGTCCGCATGGAGGCCGCCACCATACTTCCCTCCCGATACGTATCCTTAATGAATACCCTGAAATCCAATACCTCACTTTCTAAATCTCTATTCAACTCCTTTGATGCAACACTGTCCATCACCCGGATTGCACGCAATTCATTGGAAAGCCTGTTGAACCTTAGCATCAAATTATCGGTCAGCTTATCCTCACGACCAAGTGCCTGCTCCGATCCATATTGCAATTCCGCCATCTTAATTCTGAACAATGCATAAGGAAGCGGATCCTCATCATACTTGTATAAGTCAGCATTGAAAATCGTCTTGGATAGCGCCTGCAATTCACCCATCACTGAAACAGAGTCCTGTCTGATTTTTGACATCAATTCACCCAATTTTATGTCGGAAGCCACAAGGCTTTCGTTGATGGGAAGAATCTCATTTTTTATTGCGTCAATGCAATCCGTGGAGAACTGGCTGAAATCCCACAGCCTCAAATCATCCTGATAAAAATCAGCACCACCTTGTCCATCCTGCCTGATATCCTTTATTTCCTGCGCCTTCAAAACCTGATTGTAAGGAACATGGCCGATTTGAGTTTTGATGGACTTGTACATGTTGAGCGAATAATACAAAGAGTCCTGTCTTGATTTCAGTTTTTCTAGGTTGGCCACAACATCCTCATCGGCCCTCAATAAAAACTGGTTAAGGTTTTCATATGCACCGGTGATCTCTTTAAAAAACTGAACATTGGATTCATATACTGTTTGAGCCTGAACAAAATAGCGCTTCATGCGCTGCACTTTTTGAAGGCGCTCACGGTTATCGCGAACCTGTTTTTCCAAACGGTAGCGAACATCCTCTAGAGAAATACCAAACTTACCTGTACGTTGGTCACGTCGGGCAAAGGATTGAAAGAAATCTTCGTAACGACTTAGTTCTTTATCATCCAGGTTTTTAATAGAAAGTTCTAAAAAGTAATTGGAGGAGTCCCCCATGATTTTCAATCGATCGGTATCCTTCAGCACATCTGCAGCATTGTATCGCGCCTGATAGATGAACCCCATAAACATGAAAGCATTGGAGTTATCGGTATTCTCAACCAAATACCTTTTCAGGTCATTGAATAAAGTATTGCTGACGTTGCAGATCTGATCTTCGCCCGCACCTTTTGCGATACCCGCAACAAGCTCAGGGGCAAGTTCCTTCTTGTAGTTTTTTGCTTTCTGGCCATAGACATAACCAGAAAAGTTCAGTGCCAATATGATCAGGACAAACTTTCTCACGATGCGGGACTCCAAAAATAGAACAAATACCCTTTTGTTTTAACAAAAATCATAGCGTTATAGATCCGTTCTTGTTACCCGCTCACAATCCATAATGAGTTCAGAACCAAAGAGCTGTGCAGGGGTTCGATAGCCGCCGCTGCCCTTAAATGATCCAAGCCTCAAGGCTATGTTAATACTCATCAAATAGGTGACCGTGTATCCATTGGGGGTCTCCATCAATGATTGTACCAAATGCCCTTTTTCATTGGATGCCTGCCCCCATAGCAAGGTTTTCCCCGTTTTTAAGGTATTATCCGAAGGACCGGGAGGCCTGGAGTCAATCTGCTTTTTAATAAAGGTTCTTAGCCAGTTTGTTTTAAAAATCCAACCGAACCGGGTCAGCAACCTAAACATTCGTATTTGCTTTGCGGAGGCACCCAGGTAAATCCGGATCGATGGAATTCCGGTCGTGTGAAAAGCCGTAGATATATCACCCCAGGAAATGCACCATGATTCCATTTTAACAGAACCAAAATCAATCTGACGTTGTCTCAAATTTTCAGGAACAGGCACAAGCTTACCATTCGATCGCATCAAAGATGGTTCACCAAAATTTTGTAGTGCAGTCTTAGCGGTTCCTCTGGAAACACCTGAAGGAACGGATGCAAATGCCATAACGAGGTTGTTTGCATCCGGTAATCGATTTTTCAAGTGTAGGGCAAGGCAATCGGTGGGAACAACATCAAAACCTGTTCCTGGCATTAGCACAACTCCACGCGATGAAGCTTTACCATCCAATAATTTCAAATCTTCGAAAACTTTATATTCACCGGTGATGTCGAGATAATGTGTTCCGGCTTCGATGCACGCGAGTGCCATGGATTGTGCCGTTGATGAAAATGGACCTGCACAATGCAAAACTACAGTGCTCTTTTTAAGCAAATCAACCAAACCCTGATGGTCGGTAATGTCAACGGTGTTACAGGAATAACCAGATTGTTGGCTTTGAACATTCAATTTTTCAGCGCTGCGGCCTGACAATAAAATCTTCAAGCCTCTGCGTTTACACTCCTGAACAATCAGATTTCCGGTATAACCGTAGGAGCCATAAACGATTAAATCAAATTCACGATCCATTTTATCAATAGAGGTTTAGCATACTCTAAGCCTTATAGGTAATTCGGTAGACCACGCCGCGTTTATCATCGCTAACCAACATGGATCCATCTGCCATAATCAGAATGTCCACCGGGCGACCAGATACTTTCTGACTTTCTTCGTTTAGCCATCCAGAGGCAAATGTTTCATAGGCAATTACCTTACCGTTTTCGACCGTGGCCATCCCGATTTTATACCCACTTTTTTTAGACCGATTCCAGCTGCCATGCTCGGCAATAAAAAGTTTGTTTCGGTATGCGGACGGGAACATGGATCCAGTATAAAATTTCAATCCAAGGGGCGCGACATGGGCGCCCAGTTTTTTTGCAGGAGCAGTAAACTCCTTGCAGTTACGTTTGTCGCCAAACTCAGGATCAGAAATCTCTCCGGCATGGCAGAAAGGAAATCCGAAATGCTGTCCAGGACCGGAAGCCATATTTAACTCACATGGCGGAACATCATCGCCTAACATGTCACGGCCATTGTCGGTGAACCATAAGGAACCATTATCAGGTTGCCAGGTAAAGCCCACAGTGTTGCGAATTCCCTTGGCAAAAACCTCTAACCCTGAACCATCCGGATTCATCCTGGTCAAAGAAGCGTAAACCGCATCGCCTTTGTCACAAACATTACAGGGCGCACCAACGGGTACATAGAGTTTACCATCAGGACCAAAGGCAATGTATTTCCATCCGTGCCATCCATCGGTAGGAAATTTATCATAGACAATCACAGGTTTGCCCGGTGAAGTCAATTGCTTTTCAATGGACGGGAACTTTAGGATCCGGCTTACTTCTGCGACATACAAATCACCGTTGCGGAAGGCTACACCGTTGGGCATATTTAAACCTTTTGCGATGGTATATTTTTGCTCAGCTTTTCCGTCGCCATCCTGATCCTTTACGGCATAAACTGCATCACCGGATTTATTTCCGACAAATACCGTTCCTGATGGCGAGATTGCCAATGATCTGGCGTCATCAACTGTTGCGTACAGGGAAATTGAAAATCCCTTGGGCAGCTTTACTTCTGGGAAGTTTGTTTCACCCGTTGCTGTCTCCTTTATTTCAGATTTTCCGGAGCAAAACAATAAAAGTCCGGAACAGATGATGGCAGAAAAACCTGACAATTTCATAATGCGTTGGTTTTTGGTTAAAACGCCTTAGACCTAGTTTTCAATCTTAAAATCAAGTCTGAAAAGTACCTTATTTTTGCCGCTCTTTCAGTAGAATGCTTTCAATAAACAACATTTCATACTTCATTGGCGGTCGAGCCCTCTATGAAAATGCTTCTGCGGTGGTCAAACCGGGCGACCGCATCGGACTGATAGGGCTAAATGGCAAAGGAAAGTCTACCCTACTGAAAATTATTGAAGGCTCTATTACGCCTGACGCCGGTACGATTAGTAAGAGTCGAGATTGCACCATTGGATTTCTAAATCAGGACCTCTTATCCTTTCAGTCCGACGACCCGATTCTGGAGGTTGCGCTTGGCGCATTCCGGGAGGCTCGTGAGGTTCATGCGGAAATCGATAAAACCATCCATGAGATGGAAACCAATTACTCAGATGTATTGGTTACCAAGCTCACCAACCTGCAGGAAAAATTTGAGCAGCTGGATGGTTACACCATGCAGGCACGAGCAGAGGAAGTTCTGGAGGGAATTGGATTTTCTACCACCGATTTGAGTCGTCCACTGCGACAATTCTCCGGTGGTTGGCGCATGAGGGTTATGCTCGCCAAGCTCCTATTGGAAAAGCCATCCTTATTGATGCTGGATGAGCCTACCAACCACCTGGATCTTCCCTCCATTGAATGGGTTGAGAATTACCTGAAAAATTATGATGGCGCGGTAATGGTGGTTTCACACGACCGGGTTTTTCTAAACGGAGTCACCACCAAAACCATCGAGGTGACCAACCAGCAGCTGGTCACTTATGAGGGTAATTATGATTATTATCTGACTGAAAAAGAACTCAGGGAAGAAATTCAGCAAAATGCATTTGAAAATCAGCAACAAAAAATAAGACAAGCAGAAAGATTCATAGATCGCTTCAGGGCCAAAGCCACCAAAGCCCGTCAGGTTCAATCTAGGATTAAGATGATTGAGCGGATGGACATGATTGAGGAAGTCACTGATGATCAGGCTTCAGTTAATTTTCGGTTTAATTTGAAGCAGCAGAGCGGAAGGAATGTTGTTCAGCTTAATCATATTTCAAAGTCGTATGGTGATCTCTCCATTCTTAAGGACACAACCATAACGATTGAACGTGGTGATAAAATTGCGTTGATTGGCGCCAATGGAAGAGGAAAATCAACCTTGTTAAGGATTTTATTTGGATCAGAGCCTATTGAAGGCGAGCGGATCGGAGGATACAATGTGATTACCGGGTTTTATGCACAGCACCAATTGGAATCGCTGCATGTTGAAAATGAAATACTGGATGAACTCAAACAGGCGGGATCTGGAAAAACAGACCTTGAACTAAGAAATGTCCTGGGGTGTTTTTTGTTTTCAGACGACGATGTGTTCAAAAAAATCAAGGTTTTGTCCGGTGGAGAAAAATCGAGGGTTGCGCTGGCAAAAACACTGATTTCAGAAGCTAATTTTTTGCTCCTGGATGAGCCTACCAACCACCTTGATTTCATTTCAGAAAATATTTTGGTTCAAGCCTTACAGCAATACCAGGGATCGTTTGTGATTGTCTCCCACAACCGACATTTCATTTCTCAGGTTGCCAATAAAATCTGGTACATCGAAGACGGACAAATCAAACAATATCCTGGTACCTACGAAGAGTATCAGTATTGGAAGACCAAACAGGTCAAGCTTGAACCTGAAGTCAAAGTTGCTCCTAAGCCAAAGGAGGTGAAACAGGAGAAGCAGGAAAAGAAAACTGATCCTGGTTTTCCGAAAAAGGACCTTGAAAAAAAGATTTCAAAAGTTGAAGAGGAGATTGCAGCGCTTGAAACAGAGAAAAGGGGGATTGAATTGGAGATGGCTATGCCTGAAACTTATAGTCAACCTGACCGGTTTCAGGAATTGAATGACAAGCGCATCAAATGTGAGGATTCGCTTAGGGTTAAAAATCAATATTGGACCGATTTGATGGAAAAGCTTGATAACTAAAGTGAATATTGTTGATCTACTAAGAAAAAGTTCATTGGTCATCATCCTTTTGATGCTATTGAGCGAAGTTCAGGGGCAGCCTTTGAATGGAATAGAAATTCCAGACGGCAAGATCAAATCCATTATGATCTATCAGGAGACTGGAGGACCTTATCAGGAAATGCAATCGCCTGCAGCACCATTAGAAGAACAACGGTTGGTGGTAGAGTTCGATGATTTGCGCGAGAATTCCGAAACCTATTACGCTAAAATTTTGCATTGTGACCACCGTTGGTCCAGGTCAAGGTTAAGAGACCTGGATTTTCTTGCCGTGTATAATGAATTCAATCTTAATGATTTTGCCTTTTCCAACGATACGCACATACCCTATGTGCATTTCAGATTTCCGATACCGGAAGTGAAACTTCCTGGGAATTACATTTTATTGGTTTACAGGGATGGTGACTTAAAAAATCTTGCTTTTTCAAGAAGGTTCATGGTGTTCAGCAATCAGATGATGGTGGCACCAATGAATAGGCCGGGACAAGGAACCTTATATCGAAATCTTCAGGAAATCAATTTCTCGGTAAGCTATGCAGGACTGAATATCCCTGATCCGACCGCAAATATTTTTGTGGTGGTCCGACAGAACAATCGATGGGATAATGCTCTATATGGGCTCACCCCATCCAGAACAGATACATACCGCGAAAATCTGGAGTTCCAGTTTTTTGATCAGCGATCGGCCTTCAGGGCGGGCAATGAATTCAGATTTGTTGATTTCAGTTCACTGAATTTTCCAGGCAGGAACACCGGTTATGTTGATAAGAGCAAAAAACCATTTCATGTTTTTGTTGGGCTTGACCGAACACGTGGAAGTGAGGCCTACGCGCAGTTTGGTGATTTGAATGGAAACTTCATCGCCGGGAATCGTGATTTTGGCAATGGAGCGGTTACGGGACAATATGTCTATGTTCATTTTAAAATGGAGCAAACCGGACTACCGGATGACGCGATATATGTTGGAGGAAATTGGTCCGACTGGTCTACCGCTGAGGGTTATCGAATGAAGCCTGCCGCAGACGGAACGTTGGAAGCGATGGTTTTATTGAAACAAGGATATTATGACTATTGCTATTTCACACAACAATCTTTCAAGTCAGGCAATCCCATCGAGGGAGACCATTCCATGACGGAAAACAGCTATGAAATTTTGGTGTATAACCGAAATTTTCAGAGTGGTGCAGAGATGCTGATGGGATACAGCAGGTTTAGCCTTAATGGCCGCTAGCAGTGATCCTGGATGACTGGGAAACCAATACTGGTTCCCCGGCGTTGTTTGCCAGATCTAACATACCAAACCCCTTATGGGTTGAGTGGCCAAGGCCATGTTTGTATACGAATTCCAGCACTTTAGGGGAAGCAAAAAGCGTAAATGGAAAAGTATATCCCCTGAGTTCATAACGGATATCGGAATCGAACATCGGATAGATCCTGGAGAACTTCTTGTGGCTGTCATCGAGCCGCTTTAAATAATCCTTATCAGGCACCAGTTGAAAACGATAGAATGCTGAAAGCTCTTCCGGCGAGAATCTGCCGGATGATTCCATTCTGGCCAGCGTCAATTCATAAAGCAAATCAGAAAATTCATCTGATTCTGGTGAAATGAACCGTTTTTGATCTTCCTCTCCGAAAGTGGCAGGCAATAAAGCCAGCGGCGAAAGGCATAAAAACTTTCCATATTCAGTGAAGCTGACTTCGGGTTCGCGTTCAAATCGTTCTGGTGAAAGGTTTAGGTTTCCAACCATTACCTCTCCCACTGAAAAAAGGGATTTTTCAAAATAGTCGATGAAATCCTCACTGCCGGAGGAGATCACAAGGGTAACCTTTTGGGAGAAAAAATGAAGGCCTTGCCGGGAGATTTTGGTCTGACCTTTCAAACCGGAGAAGTTGAAATCCTGAAAATCCAGGTATTGCTTCTGACCTCCCTTCACGAGCACGCCCCGTATTACCTGGGCAATAAGGAACTGGTGGTGGAACGGAACGTAAGCACCTCTGTTTTTAAGATCAAAGATTAACCGGACTCTCAAACCACTTGAGGATTAGGCCAAAAAATGGGTTACCTAAACCAAAAAATATTTTGGATTAAGCTAAACTACTTAAAATCAGGTAAATCCGAAAGAGTTAGAGGCCTAGTACAGCCTTAGGTTTTAATTAAATATAAGATAAATAGGTATTATAGACTGATAATCAATCTATTATACATTAAATCGGAAGTGCATAACATCGCCATCAGCCACCACATATTCCTTGCCTTCAATGGCCAATTTGCCTGCGTCGCGGCAACCGGACTCGGTACGGTACTTTTCGTAGTCAGGGATTTTAATGACTTCAGCCCTAATAAATCCACGTTCAAAATCAGTGTGGATAACGCCTGCAGCCTGAGGGGCTTTCCAGCCCTTTTGAATGGTCCAGGCTCTGACTTCTGTCTCACCAGCCGTGAAGTAGGTAATGAGGTTTAAAAGATGGTAGGCAGCCCGGATGAGCTTCTCCAGACCAGATTCGGTTAGTCCATATTCAGCCAGAAAAACCTTTCTGTCTTCAAGGGATTCCAACTCGGCTATTTGGGCTTCCAGGGCAGCAGAAACCACCACCACTTCTGCACCCTCGTCCTTTACCAAATTCCTGAGCGCCTCCACATGTTCGTTGCCTGTGCTCACCGATGATTCATCGACGTTGGCAACATAAATGACGGGCTTCAATGTCAACAATTGTAAATCGAAAATGGCCTTTAGATCATCTTCGTCCGCCTGCACAGCCCTGGCATTTTTACCTTCCAGCAATGCCTGTTTAAACTTCAACAGTGATTGAAGCTCCTTTTTTGCCTTCGCATCCCCACTCTTTGCCGTACGCTCAACCTTGGAAATCTTCTTTTCCACCGACTCCAGGTCTTTAAACTGGAGCTCTGTATCAATGACCTCTTTATCGTAAATGGGATTTACCTTGTTATGCACGTGCACAATGTTGTCATCGTCGAAACAACGGATAACATGTGCAATAGCATCTACCTCACGGATGTGGGCAAGGAATTTAGAACCCCGACCAATGTCTTCGCTTTGACTGGCTCCCTTGATCAGGCCGGCTATATCAACGAATTCAAATGTTGTTGGTACAATTTTTTTGGGATTTACCAGTCTTGCCAGGATGTTCAACCTTTCATCCGGAACCATTACAACGCCAACGTTTGGCTCGATGGTACAAAACGGAAAATTGGCCGCTTCTGCCTTATTGTTGGAGAGTGCATTAAACAAGGTGGACTTGCCAACGTTGGGCAAGCCTACTATACCGCATTTTAAACCCATAATTGCTTTACAATCGGGCGCAAATATAGAAAGAACAGGCTCTGTTCAATCAGCGTACACCAAACCTGTAGATGGTCCTTTGACGGTAGGTTTGTCCGGGCTTTAAAACTGTTGAAGGGTAATCCGGTTTATTTGGTGAATCGGGGTAATGTTGCGCTTCCAGGCAAAAGGCAGAACGAAATTCATAGGGTTTTCCACCCTTTCCGATGTCTCGTCCACTTAAAAAATTACCGGAGTAGAACTGTAAACCAGGCTCGGTGGTGAATACCTCCATAATTCTTCCTGAGGAGGGCTCAGATACCCTTGCCGCCAACGATAATTCTCCAGGTGTCTTTTTATTCAACACCCAGCAATGGTCGTATCCATTTCCCCGCTTTAATTGTTCATTTTCAATTGAGATCCTCTCCCCTGCGGCGTGGGGATTCATAAAATCAAATGGTGTTTCTGTTACGGGCGCTGGCGCTCCGATTGGGATTAGTCCGGCATCAACCGGTAGGTATTGATCAGCAAAAAGTTCAAAGCTGTGATCAAGGATATCACCACTCCCCTCACCCTTCAAATTAAAAAATGAATGGTGGGTTAGGTTAACGACCGTCTCGCGGGTGGTCACAGCCACATAGTCAATGATCAGTTCATTGTTGTCGTTGACCAGATATGTAACCGTTGCGGTAAGTTTGCCCGGATAACCCTCTTCCCCGTCTTCACTGATGTAAGTTAATTTCAAGGCATCGTGTCCATCAACATCTTCCTGTTTGGCTGACCACAAAACATTATGAAAACCATTTGGACCTCCATGAAGGGCATTGGCCCCATTGTTGGTGGCTAGCTTGAAGGTGTCGTTGCCTAGAATAAAATTTCCATTGGCGATGCGATTACCATACCGACCGATCAGTGCGCCAAAATATGGGTTGCCTTGTGGATACTGAGTAACGGAATCATATCCCAAAACAACATCTGCGAAGTTTCCGGAACGATCAGGCACGAGCAGTGAAACGACTTTACCACCAAAATTGGTGATGGTGACCGTCATTCCGGAGGCTCCTTTAAGGGTGAATAATTTTAATGACATATCATCTTCAGTTTGTGAGGCTTGCTCTGAATTTTTTACGCAGCCGGTCAGTACAATGGCCAGGCCTATTAAGGTGGTGATGGTTTTCATTTATTGGTTTCAATTTTAAAAAATTTCCGGCGAATGGTGTTTGCTCTTTTTACCTGATCAATGGATTGTAAAACTGCCCGCCTTAAGAAGGGTGAAAGATCTGGGCGTGCAGCCAAATACGCATCAACTACTTTTAGCGCGGCATCTGAATAATGGTTGGTTAGGGAGACTTCGAGCCACCCTTTTGGAAAAAATATGTCACCTGTTTGCTGAATTTCTTCAAGCATATTCAGGCTTTCACCAAGGTAATTGAAGGATTCATCTACCCTCGTTGGATGGTGCAGGTACCGTAAACCCTCCAGCACCCATGGTTCTTGTACGCGCTCGGCAGGATTTTTTAGCTTATTGAAGAATGAAGTTCGGCTGGAGACAGATGGCGAAACAGGTGTAGAAATAAATTGAAGCTGAGCTTTGCGGTCAGGATTGGTTAGTCGATTCAATTCAACATCAATGATTGAATCAGAAAGTGAGGGAAGTCTGAGGGAAAGGCCCAAGGCAAGGTTCATACGATCAGATTCAGAAATTTTAAGGCCAAAATCGCGTTTTCCCATCCAGATGCTTTTAAGCTGTCTGGTTCCGTTTTCGGTGGTTGCAATGGATCGGAAAAGATTGAAGAGTGTACGGCGCACGGAGATGTTGCTTTCCGTGTCCAGACGGTTAAGCACTACCTCCTCTGCGCTTGCTGAAATCGAGGATCGACTTGCTGAAGGCAAAAATTTCCAATAGAGGTCTGAAAACCTGGATGATATGTAGTCCAGGATCAAAGGGTTTTTCTCGCTTTGAATTCCCTGTAACAGTGCATTTGCCAAGTATTCCGGATGGACATTGGCTTGAAGAAATTCCTCCCACAACATGATCCAGGTTCCAGCTTTACGTACAGGATTAACCTCCTTATGAATTGATGAAAGTGCATCCTCAACCATGATCTGATCAAGCTTAAAATATCCATATCCCCTGCTGTCCGAATTCGGAATGATCTTACTGCCAGGAAGAATCCTTTGATCCTTAATGACAAGCTGACTTCCACTCATGGGTAAATCAATTTGAAAAGTATCAGACGAATTGTTGAGTAATGAAACCTGAATTGATTGCGGCCAATTGATTTTCCTGGAAGGATCCATCAGGCTGACTTCCAGTGAACCCTTTGAGAGGCTAAAATGGTATCCTGGCATCCCTGGCTGCTTAATCCAGGAGCTATTCCAGTCGTTTAAATTTTTATTGGTCTGTTTTGACAACACCGCCAGGAGATCATCCCATGAAGCATTGGCGTATTGATATTTCTTTAGATAGCTGGATAAGCCCTTTCGAAAATTTTCTTCACCCATCATCGATTCCAGGTTTCGCATCATGATGGGTGCTTTTTGATAGATAATGGCACCGTAAACCGTACCTGCCATATTAAGGTTTGGGAGATTCTGCTGAATCGGATTTGCTCCAGCGGTACGATCGATCGCATAGGCCGAGGGGTAGTGAGCTAGCAAAAACCGGAGTTCATGGTTGATTTCAGGAAAGGAAGGGTTAACCATTTTAGCCGCCATCAGATTAGCAAAAACCTCTTTTAGCCAGACATCAGAAAACCACTTCATGGTAACCAGATTACCAAACCACATGTGTGCGACTTCATGGGAAATAAGAGAGGCGCGGGAAAGTTGTTCATTAATGGAAGCTCCTTCATCCAGAAAAAGACTACCTTCTTTATAAAAGATACTTCCAGGATGTTCCATTCCACCGTATTGAAAAGGTGGCAGCAAAGCAAAATCAAGCTTTGGATACGGGTATTGGATGCCAGTGTACTCCTCCATCCATCGAAGCGCTTTGGTATGAAGACTGAAAATGACATCAACATTAGATCGAACCTTCTTTGAATCGTTTTCACGGTAATACATCGTCATACCGGATTCATGCGTCAACTTTTGAAACTTTCCAGCTGCAAATGCAAACTGATAGGTACTGAGGTGATCAGCTTTTGAGAATTTTATGGTTTTACTTTCAAGGGAGGAGTCCAACGAAACTTTTGAACCATTAGAAACGGCTTCCCAATCTGGAGGAATTTTTAAAGAGAGTTGGAAGCTGGCTTTAAGATCAGGCTGATCGAAGGACGGAAAGCAGTCGGAGGCTCGGTCGGGCACCAACAACGTGTAAAGGAATTCAGGATTTCTGTTCAAAGAGCCCTCGCCTGCCAGAAATTGAATACGGGCTTCATTTTTGCCGACGTAAAGCGCAGCGCCTGGAAGAATGATATGCCCATATTGAATGATCTTTTCTGAAACTGATACTGTGCTGCTGTTGGAGTGTAACAGTTTGTCATTCAATGTTATTTTTTGAATATTTTCAGCCGAATCCTTGAAATCCAGGAGGAGTTGATTAGGAATTTTTTCCAGATCAAAGACAATTTTAATTGCTGCAGGAATGGAGTCGTTCTTATCTCTTGGAATTTCAAAATACAACTCATAATTAAGGTTGCTGATGTACGATTTGCGGCTGGCAGCCAGCTTTTCTGAGACCCCGGGCTCTACTGGATTGTCCTTACATCCAACGAGCAGCAGGCTGAATAATATCAGGGCAACTGGATTGAGTGCAAAATGCTTTGGAAGCGACATGTTCAAAAGTACCGCTACCAGCTTTTAAATCAAACAACCAATCAGATCAGAAGTCAAGTCGCCAAGTAAGCACGGGAATTATTCCCAACTGATACCGTGGCTTGATGGAGCGAAGGAAGGTGTCGTAATAATATCCAGCACTATTTAACCGGTTCGTGACATTTTGAATATCAATTGAAATGGTCCTGGTGAATTTGGTTTTATTTTTTCTCCAGTTTACCCGAAGGTCAAGTCTCTGGTAATTGGGTAATTGAATGGCATAACCGCTTTGGTGGGTAAAAATGGTTGTGCCTGCAGCTTCAGAAGCCTCCTGGTCGATAACCGGTTGACGCTGTCCACCGAAGGCTAAGATTTTTATGTGCAACCCAATAACTTGTTTTCTCAATTGCCATTCCTTACCTGACAGGAATGCGCTGGTATATCGTCCGGAAAATCTTGTAGGCAAAAACTTGCCAGATTGATCATCCTTGAATCGGGAAGTATAAAGACTTCCGGAAGCAGAAAAATAAAAGTTATTGTTGAATTTTTTCTCCACGTTACCTTCTACTCCTTGATGAATGGCATTACCCTCCACCAATGTTTCTGCAAGCATAAACTCGTCAAATTGATTGATCCAGGAAAGCGTATTAACGGCATTGGAAGTTACGGGTATCCTGGTTAGGTAATGACGATAAATGGAACTCCTGAAGGTTAAGCCAGTGCCCAATGAACGTGAATATTCCATATATAATTGATGGGATTTGGTCATGGGGAGTCTTCGAAATCCAGGTTGCGCCAGAAGTATGGCAGGCTGTGTTTGACTGGTGATTCCGTAACCGCCAGATAGGAGTCCTCCAATAAACCGGTGATTCACCACCATCCTGGGTTCGAATGAACCAGAAGACGATGCTGTATTAAAAACATAACGTAGCGCGGTATTCCATTTCCATCCCAGGAAATTCCAAGTCCAGGAGGTAAAGGGCTGGAATAAAAAAGTAGAAACCCTACCACTGAAAGACGAGAAGTCGGGCCCAATTCCTGACGAGGAAACTGTTCTGATGGCCAGGTCGTCATGGGTAGAAGAAAAATTCAAACCAGATTCACTTGAATAATATTTTCGGTTCTCAGTGATTTGAATAAATCCGGAAATGACGGATTTGATAAAACTGGAAGAATCGCTCATTAGATGCGGAAATGGAACCGGCTTGCTTAAAGCATGTCTATCCTGGTTGATACCGGAGAAGGCCAAGCCAGTTTTTAGATACTGTGAATTCCAAATCTTTTTCTCCAGCCTCAACCCCACCCCTTGTACACCACCACTAAAATGAATGTTGTACCGATCTTTTTCGGATTCCCAGTTGGATTGATCCTTCGCCAGAAATTCATTGGAACTTACTCCAGCGAAACCGAATACTGAGAGCGTTCCACCTTTTCTGAGCGGATTAAAAAAATGAAACGTAAGATCACTGAAATTAATCTCCTCATCTCCAAAATTTACGCCCGCTTTGCTTAACAATCCGACCGTTGAATATCGGAAGTTGACCAGGTAGGAACCGTTCGCTTTAGAAGACAACGGACCTTCTGCAGATAAATCGATACCCAATAGGCCAGCCTGTACACCGTATTCAGGCTTCTCCTGGTTGCCTATCCTTAGACTCATATCAATCGCGCCTGAAAGGACATTACCAATGCTGGCCGGTAATACCCCATTGTAAAAATTAGTTTTGTCCAAGACTTGTGCGCTTAGCACACTTACACCACCACCGGTACTGACCGGTCGATCGTTAAGCGTGCCTGCGTTGGCGAGGTGGTTAGGATTAACGATGTCTAAGCCCTGAAGCCGCCACAAAATTGCATTGGGTGAGTAGCCACGGATGGCAATGCTGTTGCCCTGATCGTTTGCAGGCACTACACCTGGAAGTGTTGTGGCCAAGCGAAGTGGATCAAAGAAATTGGCTGCCACCCGAATTGTTTTTTCAATGGCGAGACCATAGTTACCGGGCACTATTTCCTGTCGGGCGGAAGAGACTTCAATTTCGTCCAACTCAATGGGTACAAGACTTTCCTTCAGCTCGACGGTCAGCTCAATTTTTTTCGCAGCTGTTACCAAAACTTCCTGCCCATCAAAAACAAGCCCCGGGAATGCTGCTGATAACAGGTATCGACCTACAGGAACCTGATTAAAAAGAAATCGACCCAGGGAATCCGATTGGGCTGAGTATGGTTGCTTGCCTTGAAGAATGAGGGCGACATTTGGAAGAGGGCCGGAAGGACCAATGACTCTACCCCCTACTGCTTGGGTTGCCTGACCACACACTATTAGGGTATGGAGTAGTGACAGGATAAATACATAGAGGAAAGGACGTAAGTTCACGGCCCAAAAAAAGCAAAGAATAGTCAGCCGGAGGTTAGAATGGGATTAAAAAGTTGGCCCTAAAAAGAAATTGATAAGGGCTTTCTATCAATGTAGGAAATCGTGGTATAAAAAAACGCCCGGTAAAACCGGGCGTTTCAGGTTCAATATTAATTCAATCTTAATGGATCAACATCAACCAAGGACTTTCAAAAGGCTCTGAATAGAATTTTTTACGCTCTGGGAGGAGGAAACCGGATAGGTTTCCTGTTCAATGTAAAAGTGCTTCATGCCAGACTCCGAAGCCTTTGCGAAAATTGGTGTAAAGTCAATACTACCAGTTCCTACATCAGCATTTTTAGATCGATCAGACTTATCCATATCCTTGACATGCCACTGTTCAAAACGTCCAGGATAGGCTTTAAAATATTCAAGTGGATTTTTACCAGCATTTACCACCCAGTATAAATCCAATTCAATGGATACCATTTTTGGATCCAGCTCCTTAAGCATTACATCCATAATGGTCTTGCCTTCCACCTGTCCGAACTCAAATGCATGGTTGTGGTATCCCATTCGCAAACCTCGCTTTGCCGCCACCTCTGCACCCTGATTAATTGTCGCACAGGTCTTCTTTAATGCATCAAGCGTATTGTAATACTTGTTCTCCAAATAGGGAACCACCACATATTTCTGACCCATTGCCGCTGCATCATCACACGCTTTCTCCCACCCACTGGAAACCAGGTCAATTCCATAATGCCCACTCACGGTACGCATACCCAAACTCTTCACATGCACTGCATAATCCGATACTGTAAGTCCAAATAACTTTCCGTTACCATATCCATACGTTTCCAATTCCTTATACCCATAGGAAGCAACATCGGATAATATCTTCTTCGGATCTTTTCCAATGACATCTCTGAGCGAATACAGCTGAAGTCCAACTCTATCTTTATAGGTTGACGCACCAGCAAGGAGATTGTTTACTGTACCAGCAGCCAGTGATGTTAATGCGAGCTGTTTAACAAAGGATCTTCTTTTCATAAAAAAATCAATTTTTTGTTTTCTATTGAGCACCTAAACCGGCATGCACAAAAATGAACAATGACTTGTCTTTCCCTGCTGTCGGATTTTTAAATACGATGGTAATGTCGCCCCTATCCGGTAATCCATTAAGTCCTACTGTAGCAGACCGCATGGAAACTCCCGCCTGAATCGGAATTGCAGGAGCCGACAACAAATTGGCTGTTCCCAGTTTTTTTCCATCCGGTCCACCCAAAAAAATCTCAGCATTTCCTCCCGGACTAGACTCACCGATTAGAACCACTCTTGGAGAAATTGAATTGATCTGTCGCAAATCCACATCCTTAAAGGTGACAAACGAGCCGTCAAATACATTATTGAAGATTTTTCCTCCCCTATTGTCAGCGTCCGCGCGCATGCCAGGACTCATCACCACATTATCTGCTGCAGTGAGGTAAGGTGATTTCAAAACTTTTTCACTAGAAACCGTCAATGATGGAAGTCCATCTTTACCCTTGTCGCTGTATCGGGCAGAAATAAGGTAGACGCCTCGGGTATTCATTGGATTGGCATCTGCATTCTCAAACTTAAGATCACCCGCGATCTTCATCTGTCCCTTCTTTTCTTTCGCAAGGGACAAAATATACGATGCCATTTGAGACGCATTCTCTTTAGATATCTGAGGATGGGCAGCCATCGCCACATCACCCCAAACTCCGGAGCCACCCTTTATAATTTTATCACTGAGTCTGTCTATGGCTGATGGATCTTTTTCATACTTCTTTGCCACATCCAGGTATGCAGGGCCAGCTGACTTCTGGTCAATCAAATGGCAACTTTTACAATCACTTTCCGCAATCAACAATTCACCGGGGTGATTGGGCTGCTGATGACCTTGTGCAGCAAGTGTTTTATCGTATCCCTGCGCAACAAAACTTGCGCTCACAGAAACTTTGTCCGATGGAATGGTGCCGTCTTCTGTTGAACCGTCCTCAGCATCGGTAACGGATACTTTGTACTTACCAGTTTTACCTGCAAAGAAATAAGTTTCATTTCCCTGAACGGAGATGTTGATCTGAGGTGTGGCATTGCCTGCAATAATTACCAGTTCAGCTGTCGCTGAAGTGCCTTCTTTATCTGTTATTTTAAGCATAGGACGGTACACACCAGGTTTAGCAAGGGTATAGCTAAACTTTCCATCGGCTGAACTTAATTCTTTGCCATCAATGGAAAGGCTATAGGTTAATGCGCCAGCGTCAGGATCTTCACTGCCTTCAGCAGAAAATTGAACCTGAAGAGGTACTGAGCCCGAAGTCTTGTCCGCCGAAAATTTCGCAACGGGTACACGATTGTTTGGATTCCAATCGATGCGGCACAGCCGTGCATCTTCATTATGACCAAACCACTTTGTTCCATACTCCAAAACATAGAGCCTTCCATCAGGACCGAATTCCATGTCAATCGGGTTGTTGAAGGTGGTCTTGTCCATGAAAGGTTCGATGTCGGTTATTTTTCCATTTTCATCCAAACTCACCAAGCGCATCCAACCACGCATCCATTCATAAATTATAAGTTTACCATTAAAGTAGTCGGGGAATGCATTAGGCTGACCTTTAAAATCATCGCTATAAAAGACTGGTCCTGCCATCGCATTTCTTCCACCAGTGCGCATCAAAGGAAAATCCGGAGACTCCGCATAGGGGTAATAAATGAACGGATCTGACAAAGCAGGCAAATCAGCTTTACCGGTATTGTTGGCTGAAAGATTTTTAGGCGCCTTGGGATCCTGACCAGGTGAAACCGTTTTCTTATCAAAATCATAATTCGCATAAGCGTAATTGTTTCCGATGAAGAGTGGCCAGCCAAAATATCCAGGGCCTTTTGCCAGGTTTACTTCATCGTAACCTCTGGGTCCTCTGGACTCGCTGTCGGTGCCGGCATCAGGTCCGACTTCACCCCAATAGAGGTATTTCCGTTTGCTATCGAACGAAATACGATATGGATTCCGCAATCCCATCGTATAAATCTCAGGTCGCGTTTTAGGTTCACCTTTTGCGAATAAGTTGCCTTCAGGTATGGTATAGGAACCATCTGGCTCAGGGTGGATTCTAAGGATTTTACCCCTCAAATCATTGGTATTGGACGATGATCCACGCGCATCAAAAGGTGTCCGACCTGGTCTATCGTCGGATGGAGAATAGCCATCGGATTCAAATGGATTGGTATTGTCGCCCGTAGAAATAAACAGGTTTCCATCCGGATCGAAAGTTAGTGAGCCTCCCGTATGACAACAGGTCTGGCGTTGAACAGGCACATCGAGCATCTGTTTTTCCGTAGACATATCAATTTTGCCATCCTTGAATTCAAAACGACTCAAAACATTTGCAGAACGATCCGGGTGCGAATAGAAGACATAAAGCCAATTGTTTTCCTTGAAGTTTGGATCCCGTGTAAGTCCAATCATTCCATCTTCTGACTTACTCCATACATTAAACGTATTAATCAACTTCAGTGAATCGGTCGAGGGGTCATACAACTTAACGCCACCTTTACGCTCAACAAAAAGTATTTTACCATCAGGAAGGATTGTCATCTCTGTTGGTTCGTCAAGGAAATATTTCAAGACCACTTTGGAGAAGCGGTTTTCTTCAGGTGCCCGTTTCGCGGTGGCTTTGTTGTAGCTGATTTTGGCAGGACCAACGGCATAATCCAAGCCCAATTCTACTGCATTCATGAAGTCAGCATCTTTGTAGCTCTGGTTGGTGTGACCGAAACCGATGTAAAAGGATCGTCCACCGTCGTAATCATGATACCACATAATGGGATGGTCGGCTCCATTCTCTCCTCCCTTGTATGACGATTCCTCCAGATTGTAAAGGATCTTAATGTCAGGAGAGATTTTTTTGTAATTGTACCATTCATCCCAACGCTTCCATTCCGGCTTCAGTTTACCTTCTTTGTCACCAGGAAAATCATTTACTTTTTTCATCACTGCTTCCTGTTGAGCTGGGTGACTCTTGAAATAGGCGCCGACAAGTTTACCATACCACCACCAATCGTATTCGGTATCAGCTGCAGCATGGATTCCGAGGTATCCACCACCGGCCTGTATAAACCGCATGAAATCGGACTGTTGCTGAAGATTCAACACATCGGCTGTTGTTGACAGAAATACAACGGCATGGTATTTCTTAAGATTTTCTTCGGTGAATGCTTCTGCTGATTCAGTGGTATCGACCCGATATCCTTTTTTAGCCCCAAGGTTCATGATCGCCAGTTTTCCGGAGTCGATTGATTCGTGTCTGTAGCCTTTCGTTTTGGAGAAGATTAGAACGGCTGGCTGCTGATTGCATGAGGTGAGCACCCATGAAAGGATCAGAAGGGTTAGGATGGATCTAAACATATTTTTAGGGTAAGGGTTTTAAAATGGAAAAAGGCCGACAAAATCATGCCGGCCATAGGTTCAAGTATGAGCAGTGGTTTTCAATGCTCTTTTTCACCATCGAGTGATAGGACGTATCTGGCCATTTTTTCAGCATCCGCAACGGTGATGTCGGGATGGGCGGTCATGGGAATCTGTCCCCACACGCCCTGTCCGCCCTGAATAATTTTTTGCGCCAGCATGGATACGTTAGCAGCCGTGAACTCATATTTTTTCGCCACCTCGGTATGGGCAGGGCCAATGAGCTTATTCACTGAATGATGGCAGGTTTTACAGTCGCTGCCCGCAACAAGCTTTTCACCCTCCGCAATTGGATCGGATGCGGTCGCAGATCCATCATTGACAACAAATTCCTCAGAGGAGGTTGTATCTTTTTTACTTCCACAAGAACTGAGGGCAAGTACAAGAACAGGGACAAGGAAAAAAATGTATTTCATGAAAAAATGGTTTATCAGATTCCTAAAACTTTCTTAATCAATTTGGTGTCTTTTCCGGTTGATGCAAAATCATCAAATGCCCGTTCCGTAACTCGGATGATGTGGTCTTTAATAAAAGGTGCTCCTTCTGCAGCTCCCTGTTCAGGATGCTTGAGGGCACACTCCCACTCCAGTACTGCCCATCCATCGTAATCGTATTGCGCAAGTTTGCTGAAGATTGATTTGAAGTCAACCTGACCATCACCCAGTGAGCGGAATCGACCGGGACGATCTACCCAACCCTGGTATCCTCCGTAAACGCCACTCTTTCCATTGGGATTGAACTCGGCATCTTTTACGTGGAACATTTTAATGAATGAATGGTAGTGGTCGATGTACTGCAGATAATCCAATTGCTGCAGAACAAAGTGACTTGGATCGTATAGAATGTTGCAACGTTTGTGTTTACCGGTTGCCTCCCAAAAGCGTTCAAAGGTAACTCCATCATGCAAGTCTTCGCCTGGATGGATTTCATAGCAAAGGTCCACTCCTACTTTATCAAATGCATTGAGGATTGGAACCCATCTTTTTGCCAGCTCTTTAAAACCATCTTCAACAAGTCCGGCTGGCCGCTGTGGCCAGGGATATACCGTATGCCACATCAATGCACCGCTGAAGGTCACATGGGCCTTGAGTCCAAGGTTTTTACTGGCTTTGGCAGCATTTTTCAACTGCTCGATGGCCCAATTGGTTCTTTGTGCAGGCTTACCGTGGACGGACTTTGGCGCAAATCCGTCGAACATTTCATTGTAGGCAGGATGAACGGCCACGAGTTGACCCTGTAAGTGGGTAGACAATTCAGAGATTTCAAGACCGCAGGATTCCACGGTACCTTTTAAATCATCGCAGTAGGTTTTGCTTTCGGCTGCTTTTTTCAGATCGATACATCGAGGATCCCAGGTTGGAATTTGAACACCAACATAGCCAAGCGAATAGGCCCAATTGCAAATTGATTTAAGGTTGTTGAAGGGAGCTTTATCGCCCATAAACTGGGCAAGAAAAATTGCCGGTCCTTTGATTGTTTTCATTGATCAGTATTTGATTTTGGTCCACTTTTTATTTGATGCCGATGACTTGACTGCTGCTTCGATGAAGGCCATCCCTTTCACGCCATCATGGACATCGGGGAAATCATATTTCGAGGCATCGATTTTTTTACCCGGCTTGTGGTCGTGCACTGCCTTTGAAAAATTCCTGTAGAGATTCGCGAAAGCCTCAAGGTATCCTTCAGGATGACCGGATGGAGTTCGGGTATTTGACTTGGCCACATCGGATAAATATCCCCAGCCTGCGCGAATGGTCTCTTTAGGCTTATCCAGCCATTTAACCTCAAGGGTATTGGGCTCTTCCTGTCGCCAGGTCAAGCCGGCCTTCTCACCATAAACTCTGATGTTCAGGTTATTTTCTTCACCTGCCGCAACCTGAGTTGCCATGAGTATTCCACTTGCTCCATTGTCAAAGCGAATCAGCATGGAGCTGTCATCGTCCAATTTCCTGCCTTTGACAACGATACTAAGCTGAGCATTGATTTCGGTGATGTCGGCGCCGGTGATGTATTCAGCCAGGTTAGCTGCGTGTGTTCCAATGTCACCGATGGCACCACCAGCACCTGAGCGCGTGGGGTCGGTACGCCAGCTTGCCTGCTTGTTGGAAGAACCCTCGAGGAAGGTAGAGAGCCAACCTTGAGGATATTCAACGAACACTTTTCTGACTTTACCAATTTTACCGCTTCGAACCATTTCGCGCGCCTCTTTCACGAGCGGATAGCCTGTATAGGTATGGGTTAAGGCAAAGACCAGACTGGTTTTTTGCACCAGTTTCTCCAGCGCCTTCGCCTCTTTAAGATTAAAAGAAAGTGGTTTATCGATGATCACATGGAAACCATTTTCAAGAGCCATTTTAGCGGGGCCATAATGAACATGATTGGGCGTGACAATGGAAACAAAATCCATCCGCTGATTTGCTGGTAACGCTTTTTCCTTTCGGATCATTTCTTCATAGCTACCATATACGCGTGTCGGATCGAGACAGAGTGATTCACCGGTTGCTTTTGATTTTTCGGGACTGCTGCTGAAAGCGCCGCATACCAATTCAATTTCTCCATCGAGGTTTGCTGCCCTTCGGTGAACAGCACCAATAAATGCATCGAGGCTTCCGCCCACCATCCCCATTCTCAATTTCCTTTTTGCCATAAACTGTCGATTGTTAGAACCTTAAATTTATTGACTGGGTTTCAATACACCACCGGGATTGGGGTATTTTTTAAAGGTTTTTTATGGAGCTGAGCTGGCTGAATCCGAGGATATTTTTTGAGAGGAAATAATTGGTGATCAATGGGTTCAGGGGAAAATAGGGCGAGGTAAGCGTTATAGGTGCAGAGCGGTTAATTAGGTGTTATTTGGTGGAATCTCATTGAATTGGTTTATGCATTTGGTATCAATTTGAAGATCTATTTTTTTACTTGGGCTCTAACGTTTTTAGGGCTCAAAAAATATCTTATGCCTTAGACCAACATTCATCACGTTAAGGTATCGCTCCTACGGAGCTCATTTTTTAATCAAACACGTAGGCTATAAACCTTTAGCCCCTCCGGGGCTATCGACCCAAATGATTTATACTTTTTCATTGGTTGGATGTTTCCTTATATAAATAGAAAATAGGATTGAAACGTGTAGGTAATGAGGAGAATTCATCCCAAACACTCAAGGCACCACTGGAATAAAAATCAAGGGCGTTATTGAAAAGTTTGCATCCTCGATTATGATTGATGTAAGGGTTATACGAAATAAACCCAGCGCCTAAACAAACTTCATTCTCACCTTCATAAAAATTGAACCAAAAAAGAACAACAGAATCAACCAGTTTGCAGACGCGGTGATTTTATCTCCAACCACAAAAGGTGATGGTTCAAATTTGAATTCAATCTGATGCTCACCCGCAGGAATCAAAAGTCCACGAAGGATATAGTTTACTCTTACCATCGATGCCTGCTTGCCATCAATAGTTACCTCCCATCCCTCCGGATAATAGACTTCTGAAAATACAGCCATTCCATCTTTAGCATTGATCGACCGGTACAGCATCTTCCTTGGACTTCTTGACTCAAGGGTGATGCGGGAAAGACTATCCCGTCCTACAATAGCTTTGGACGCCGCTTCAAATTTATTTCGGTCAACGACAGCCGTTGAGGAGAGATCATTTTCAGAGGTCATTTTCAATTCTTCCGTTGGATTTTCAACGGCTAAAATTTTATTCACAAACCATGCCGGTCCAAAGGCTCGTGGATTGGGGATAACATTCTCCGGCTCAGGACCGTAAACAATGTACTTTACATTTAGCATGTTGGTGGCAGTCATTCGGTCAAAATCCAGGTTACCGGTTCTCGCACCTTCAATAAATTGTTGGGTCTGAGGAGCAATTAAGGAGTCGTATAAATCCTGGTAGCGCCTGATTTTCGCACCATGGTATCCGCCTATGGAATGATGAAAATAGGATGTCCTTGCTTCGTTCATCGGGCCAACGAGATTGTACACCCGGTAGTAGGAAGTGTCTTGTAGGATCAGCTTATCGGCCTCTGTCATTTGAACAGCATCTTCAGCTTTACGACGGTATTTATCTTCTCCAAAGTACCGAGTGTTGAAAGAGAATATATCCACCATAACCACCACCATAATCAATCCGCAAAAAGACAATACAGAAAGTCGTCGGAACAATTCAGACCACAGGGAAATAAAAATGATCGAAATAAAAATCAAAGACCTGACGGCATCGCTGCGCAACAACCCCTGTCGATCTTCTTTCATGGCATTCAGCAACCAGACTGGCAGCTGCGCTTCCTCAGGCCTTGAGAAATTACCAAATCCGCCAATCAAAATAAGTAATAAACACAAGCCCCCGGTTACCCCAAAGGCTGTGAATAATCCCTTACGGTTTTGTTTGTTGATGCCGGACTTCAAAATACTTTCCAATCCCATCATGCCAATCAAAGGCATAGCCATGAGAATCATCACCAGAGTGAAAGTTACCGATCGGAACTTGTTGTATCCTGGCAAATAATCAAAGACGAAATTGTTAAAGGCCGCAAAGTTAGAACCCCAGCTCAGCACGATAGACAGAACCGAAACGGGTAGCAACCACCACACCCATCGTCGGTCGATGTAAAATAATCCGACCACAAAAAGAAAAACCATGACCGCGCCGGCGTAGTAAGGGGCTGTATTGGACTGACTACCCCAATACGCGATGGTGTATGGCGCAAGTTGATTGGCCAGCTGTGGGTCAGTGGAGGTGGCCAGTGCCTGATAGGTTTTGCCTGATTCATTGCTGATCAGGGATTCCATGGTACTGCCGCCAAGAATATTAGGAATCAATAAGGTCAGCGGCTCAATGATTCCATTGCTGTATTCAAAGGCATATTCGCGATTCAGTCCTCCTGAACCATTACCTGCCTGCTGTACATTTAATTCAGACTTTCCGCGGATTGAATACTTTCCGTATTCGGTTACCGACCAAAACTGTCCAAAAAAGGACGCAGCAGCAAAAACTGCAGCGACTAACCCCAAGCCAGCGGAACGAACAAAATCGGATACCGTTTTAGTTTTTACTGATTCAACCAATCTTACTATTCCGTAGGCCAACACCATCAACAAAAGGTAGTAGGTCATTTGTAGGTGGTTTTCTCTTAGGTGTAGTGCCAATGCCATGGAGGTAAATGAAAAGCCTAAAAGGGTTTTACGCTCAAAGAGCAAATGGATTCCAGCCAATACCGCTGGCATAAATGCAATTGCTCCTATCCTACCGTTGTGACCTGCACCTAGACCTATGATCATGAATGAGGAGAACCCAAAAGCAATAGCGCCAGTGATGGCGAGCCAGGGCCGGACACCAAATACAATCAACAGCAAATAAAAACTTACCAATGACCAGAAGATATTGGATACAGGATGGGGAAGAAATAAACCTCCGGCACGTTTGAACCAAGATATTGCTCCGTCACTCCAATCCACGCTAATCAAATAAGCAGGCATTCCACTGAAAACCCTCGATGCCCATAAGGCTTCTTCACCGGTCTCAGCTCTGTAGTCGCGCAGCTCCTTTGAAGTTCCGAGGTACTCGGTAATGTCATGCTGATTGAGGACTTTATGATCAAAAAAGATCGGACGGAAATAGAAGACCGTCACCAAAAAAAAGAGCAAAATGGCACCTGCATGCTGCCCAATCTTTGCCAAAGGAATGTTTTTCAAGCTTGAAAATTTAGACGTGCAAAATAACATTTATCTTAGGCATAATACCGCTCAACCCATCCATTAAAACCATGAAAAAAGAATATAAGCTCATCTTGTTTTTGGCAGCCCTGATTTTCATTTACGGGTGTAGCAACACAGAAAGTCCAACCTTTTCAACTGCAGACGAACAGGCCATCAAACAACTTTTAGCCGAACAGCAAGATGCCTGGAATAAAGGTGACCTGGGTATTTTTATGGAGGGTTACCACCGATCGGACAGCATGCAATTCGTGGGTAAGAACGGTATCCGATTGGGATGGCAAAGCACTTTTGATCGCTACCGTGAAAGTTATCCCGACACGGTTGCGATGGGAAAACTTCATTTTGAAATTTTAAAAGTTAATGGCATCGACCACGATGCCGCTTTTCTGACCGGAAAGTTCTTTTTAAAAAGATCCATAGGTGATGCCAACGGTGTGTTCACACTTGTGTTGAGAAAATTCGATGGTAAATGGGTGATCGTCTATGACCATACTTCCTGAATTGGTGCCTGGATTATAAGTGATCTCTGAGTATCAGAATGGCGGCAAGGAAAACAACGATGGATGTAGTACGCCTGATGTACACTGGGTTAAAAAATCCTAATCCCAGCCGCGAGCCCAATTGACCGCCAATCAAAACAGCAAGCAACAAGGGCAGCAAAAAATCCAACGGCGGGAAAGGCTGATTGTTCATGAATTGACCCAGCAATCCACTCACAGAGTTCACCAAAATAAAAACCGCTGACAATGCCGGAATTTTCTTTGCAGGCTCCCATTTTAGGAGATGAATAAATGGGCTTAAAAAAATCCCCCCACCAATACTTACAAGTCCACTTAAAAATCCAACAAATCCACCGGCCACAACTTTTGGCATTGTGTTCTTTTCTGTACCCATCACAATGTTTTTATTAACGGGTTGGATCCAGAGCAACAGTGAGGAAACACACAATACAGAGGCAAGCAAGACGAAAAAAATTTGATCTGTCAGCCTGAAAAATCCACCGAGCCACGCCAAAGGAATACTAAGAATGATGTAGGGCCAGATCTCACGAATGGATGAATTTCTTTTGGTGATGAAGACAAAAGAACTTCCTGTTACCACGAACAGATTACACAACAAGCTTGTAGGTCTGATAATATCCGCACCCAATGAAAACGCAGGCAAGGCCAGCAAGGCCAGGTAACTTGAGCCACCTCCAAATCCAACAGAGGAATAAATCAACGCAATCAGGAAAAATGACACAGGCAAAATCCAGTATTCCATGAATTCTATTCTAATTGTGGTCAACCACCAATGGTGGACATGGATTGAAACACACCAGAAGCTTTTTCGGCTTCAAAGCCATCTTTTGGCCTTTCCCGGAATGACTGCATCAGACTGGCTTTAAGATCATCATCGCTCACACCGGAACGAAGTAAATCCCTTACGCTAAGAACGCCCTGATCGTACAAACAGGTTTTAAGTATTCCCTGAGCCGTTAAACGAATGCGGTTACAGGTCCCACAAAAAGTCCTTGAATAGGCGGCGATTATTCCGACGGTTCCGTTGTAACCAGGAATTTCATACAGTGAAGCTGTCGCCCCCGGACCGGAAGGAAGGCGTTTTAAATCAGGGTAATGACTTCTAAGTAGATTTAAAATAGCAACATGATCCCAGTTGATTTGCTGATGAAAGGACCCTGTTCCGTTGAATGGCATTTCCTCAATAAAACGAACCGATATTCCTTCTTCTCTCGAAAGCTCGGCCATTGGAATTATGTCGTCGGTGTTTTTGCCATCCATGACCACCATGTTCAACTTAACCGGGATTCGGGCTTGTCGGATTTTATGGAATGCAGTCCAGCATTTCTCAAATTCATCCCTGCGCGTGATCTGATGAAAGCGGTCTCGATCAAGGGTATCTAAACTTAAATTTACAGAATCGACCAACTGACGGAGTTCATCGATATGATCTCCGGCCAATAGTCCATTCGTCGTAAGATGTAATTCCTTAATTCCCGGAATCTGGCGGATCATCTTCATTAGTTGTAGGAGATCCTTTCGAAGAAAGGGCTCGCCACCAGTTAACCTGATTTTGGTGATGCCCATTTCAGCCAGGACACTTACAACACGCACCAATTCTTCAAAACTCAGCAGTTCATTTTTAGGCAGGTATCGGATGCCTTCGGCGGGCATACAATAAAAGCACCGGAGGTTACAACGGTCGGTTACCGCCAGCCGGAGGTAGTTTATGAGACGATTATGGTTGTCAAAAATCAAGGTGATTCTAAAACATTCAAATTTAGCAAAGCGAAACCTTTAATTAAGACCTAAGGCTTCAACGGTCATTGATTGCTATGCCCAAGGCAAATATATTGCCCACTTAAATAACCAAGATGATCAAGATCACCGACAAACCCATTGAGGTTAAGGACGCACTGGAAGGATCATCCAGTCTTTCGGCCGGGGCCATAAACGTCTTTGTCGGCAATATTCGTGAGACCTCAGGTGGAAAGAGGGTGTTATGGCTTGAGTATGAAGCCTTTGAATCGATGGCGGTGAGTGAGATCAAAAAGATTATTGATCAGGCCAAAAGTAAATGGGAGATCAAGGGCTTTGCGGTCATCCACCGGATTGGCACACTAAAGCCAGGTGAGACTGCGGTGGTGGTAGCGGTTTCAACAGGCCATAGAAAAGAGAGCTTTGAAGCCTGCTCCTTTATCATCGATTCACTAAAACAAACAGTTCCAATTTTTAAGAAAGAGGTATTTGAGAATGGTGAAGAGTGGGTATCGGCGCACCCATAATTTATCTTTCAGGAAGTACCGAAAAGTGCATCGTTGATCAGACCGGTGAGTTCACTCCGCTCCTTTTGTATTCTATCTTCACCCCAATTCAGTTGCTCCGAAAAAACTTTCAATACCCCATCAAGTGTGGCAGCAACTTTGGGCAGATCGAAGTAAAGTAATCCCGTGCGTCTCACATAGAAATCAGATAATTTTTCTACCGATTCGGAGACGATGCAATGAATTACCTCCGCCTCCAATAAGGCGGTTGCGGGATCGGAGGAAATCAAAGAACGACTTTGATCAAGAATTTTTTGAGACGACATACCATAGGTATGCATCAGCCTGTGGGCTAAATTCTTTTGAGCTATGAATTCAGGGTTATTCAAAAAGCTTTCTTTTGCCTGAAAGAAGTTTTCAAGATCCGGATAAGAGACTGAAAGTGGTAGTCGATCCGTAACACAGTCACCAAAAACATTTTCGCCTTCATTTGAAATTTTTTCCACCACCTGGTCAACGACACGCTCTGCCATTTTACGATAGCCGGTAAGCTTACCGCCGGCAATGGATAAAAGTCCGGAGGGTGATTCAAAAATTTCGTCTTTCCTTGAAAGCTCCGAAGCTGATTTTCCATCCTCGTGAATCAGTGGCCTCAATCCCGCCCATGTACTTTCCACTTCCTGAATGGAAACGCTGGAAACAGCAAAGGCATGCGCGACTGCCTTCAACAGATATTCAACGTCCTCACTTTTGGTTACTACCGCCTCCGGATTACCCGCATAGTCGGTATCGGTGGTACCAATATAAGTTTTGCCGTCACGGGGAATTGCAAACACCATCCTTCCATCGGGTCCTTCAAAATAAACAGCCTGCCTTACAGGCACATGCTGATGATCTACCACTATGTGCACACCTTTGGTTAAGTGAAGTCGCTTTCCTTCGAGCGAACCATCTTTCAAACGAAGCTGGTCGACCCAAGGACCTGTAGCATTGACCACTACCCTTCCCTTAACCTGAAATACATTTCCGGAAAGTCCGTCAACACACTCAACACCCTGTACGTTTCCGTGTTCGTTGATAAAACCTTTCACCTCGGCATAATTGAGTGCAACCGCACCATGGTCACAAGCCGTTTTGATGATTTCGATGGTAAGCCTGGCGTCGTCGGTTCGATATTCGGTGTAGAGCGCGCCTCCAATGATTCCTTTGGTATTCAGTAAAGGTTCGGCTTTAATCGTTTGTGGCCGTGTAAGCATCATCCTTCTATCCTCCTTTCGAACGCCAGCCAGCCAATCGTAGACACTTAGTCCAAAGGAAGTAAGCCAGTAGCCTGTTGACTTTCCACCCGACAATGGAAGCAACATTTTTTCTGGCAAGACCAGATGCGGTGCAATTTTATGAACCACGGCTCTTTCGCTGCCCACCTCATGGACCAATCCGAATTCAAGCTGTTTCAGGTAACGGAGTCCACCGTGAATTAATTTGGTAGAACGGCTGCTGGTTCCGTAGGCGAAGTCATGCTTTTCCAGCATACAAACCTTTAAGCCTCTGGTAGCGGCGTCCAGTAAAATTCCTGCGCCTGTTATCCCACCACCAATAACAATCAGGTCGAAGGGAGCCTCTGTGAGGGCTGTTTTGGTTTCGTTTCGATGTAGTGCTGAAAGGGTCAAGAAACTGAAGTTTAAACCTCGGCTTAAGTTCGGCTATGATTAAAATACATCCAATGACCGTTTACATCAATGTTCAGCCCAATCCTTTGATCTTTCAACCGCCTTTAGCCAACGTGAATACAATCGATCCCGTTTTTCAGATGCCATGACTGGGTTGAAAGACTTATCGAGTTTACGCAGTTCGGAGAGTTCTGATTTTTTCCATAGACCTGAAGCAACACCGGCCAGCCAGGCTGCCCCGGTTGCGGTTGATTCCACATTGGCAGGGCGCTCGACAGATGAACCCAACATATCGGATTGAAATTGCATCAGGTAATTGTTCATGGAAGCGCCACCATCGACTTTCAGACTTCGAATGTGAATCCCTGCATCTTTTTCCATGGCTGTTAGAATATCCTTGGTCTGATAGGCTAAAGATTCAAGCGTCGCTTTCACCAGATGGTCTTTTCCAGTATCGCGGGTCAAGCCGAAAACGGCACCGCGGGCATACATATCCCAATAAGGCGCACCAAGGCCTGCAAATGCAGGAACCACAAACACATCGCTTTCACCCTTTACCTTTTTAGCAAAATATTCTGAATCGGAGGACTGATCGATCATACGAAGACCATCACGTAGCCATTGGATTGCAGCACCTGCAATAAAAACACTTCCCTCCAAAGCATATTCAACCTTATTATCCAATCCCCATGCAATGGTGGTGATAAGTCCGTTCGTTGAAATTTTTGGCTGCGTACCGGTGTTCATCAACATAAAGCAACCCGTGCCATAAGTATTCTTTGCATCGCCAGGTTGAAAGCAGGCCTGTCCAAACAAAGCTGCTTGTTGGTCGCCCGCTACACCCATGATTGGAATCAATTTGCCATCCAGGTCGGCATCACCGAAATGACCGGCGCTGGGCAATGCCCGTGGCAGCATCGCGGCAGGAATATGAAGATCATTCAAAAGTTTTTCATCCCATTGAAGTGCATTGATGTCAAACAGCATGGTCCTGGATGCATTGGAGTAATCGGTTACATGGGCTTTCCCTCCTGACAGATTCCAGATGAGCCATGAATCGATGGTGCCGAACGCCAACTCGCCTGCCTCAGCTTTTTGTCTTGCTCCGGGAACATTGTCCAGAATCCAATTGACTTTTGTTCCTGAGAAATAAGCATCGATAACCAACCCAGTTATTTTTTTTACGTGTTCTGACAAACCACGAGCCTTTAACTGATCACAAAAAGAGGCAGTACGTCGATCTTGCCAGACGATGGCAGGATAAACAGGTCGTCCTGACTTTTTTTCCCATACCACCGTTGTTTCCCTTTGATTGGTGATACCGATTGCGCGCAGATCGGTGGATTTTATTGAAGCTTTTAGAATCGCCTCATGGATTACCGCCATTTGGGTGGATAAAATTTCAGACGGATCATGTTCTACCCAACCTGCTTTCGGATAATACTGACGGAATTCCTGTTGAGCAACACTTTTGATGGAACCATCCTTCGCAAAAACCATTGCCCTGGAGCTCGTAGTACCCTGATCGATCGCTAGAATAAAATCACCCATGGTATAAACTGGTTAAAAAGTTTTGAGGGAAGAAGTTACGAAGAAGTGCACAGATCAAAATTTAATTCGGTTGCCCATTGATTACCTCCTTTACAATCTGCCTGAATTCGGATAAAATCATGGCTGTTGCACCCCAAACGATTTGTCCTTCAGCAATAAAGTGGGGCGCCTTGAGGGTGTATCCGGAGGCGTTGATCTCTGTGACACCCAACGCCTGATCCAACATCAAATCCATAAGGTTCATGGACAGAATTTGTTTGACTTCACGTGGATCCGGATTGAATTCTCCTGGACCGGGAAGCCATCCAACAAAAGGATGTACCATGAAATTACTTGGGATCACATGAAAGGGCGTTAATCCACCGAGCATTTTAATTCGATCTGATGGTATGCCAATTTCTTCCATGGTTTCTCTTATGGCTGCAGCGGGTGGTTCTTCTGATGGTTCAACCTTTCCACCAGGCAGGCTTACCTGGCCACTGTGGGTACCGCCATAATCTGTGCGGAGGATCAGTGGAAATGATAGACTTTCTTTGGATCCTTGAAGCAGGATTAATACCCCTCCGGCTTTCGGTGGTGTATCGTGACTGAATCTTTTTCGGGCTATGGCATCCGGAACAGCTCGGGCAAGATCGTGGGCAACCTTACCAGGCAGAGGTGCACTGAGTCGGACCTGGAGTTTTTCAAAAAAGAGTTCTGGATGGGTGATCACCGTGAACAGATTTTCAAGAGGTTATCGTAGCGACCTGATTTTTCTACCGATCGATTGAACCATTGGCAGGCGTCTGACTTCTTGTTTTGAGCGGCGAGGGAGGCAGCAAAAAAGTAATTGATGCGGTCGACGGAGGAATCCATAGAAAGAACTTGCCGGAACAGACGCTCAGCCGAGGGGAATTCTTTTTTCTCCATGTAGATAAGGGCGCGGTTTCTGTAAACCCATGGATTGTCTGGTTCCAGCGACATGCTCTTGTTGATGTCGGCTTCGGCTTGAGCCAGATTACCTTTCAGTAAAAAAATGTAGCCTCGATTGTTGATGAAGTGTGGATGGGCGGATTGCAGTTCAAGTGCTTGGGAGATTTTAAAGAGTGCACTGTCTGTTTTTCCGGATTCAGCATCAATCATAGAAAGGGCATTCCAGGCCTCCGCTGAATTTGAATCTATTGAGAGCGCATGTTTTAAATCAACTGACGCCAGATCATTTTTACCTTTAAAGAAATACAAAGTGCCGCGGTTCACCCACCATTCTGGCTCATCAGGTTCCCTGGCGAGGACGGCGTCCATGGCGGCTACAGCCTCATCAAATTTTTTAAGCCGCATGAGTACGATACTTTTTAAAACAAGTCCGGGAATGGTATCGGGCGCAAAGGACAAAAACTTATCGGCATCGCTTAGGGCCAGGAATAAAGCACCGTCTTCGAGATGGGCATTGGCGCGGTTGAGGTAAAAGTCTTTTCGGGGTGAGCACTGAATGGCCTGATCGTACCAGTCGATGGATTCAGCGAAATGTCCAGTTTGGAAAGCAACGGTTCCAAGGTTGTTGAGGGCATCAGAGAAGCAGGCATCAAGACGCAGTGATTCTTTATAGTAGTTGGCCGCTGTTTGGTAATCCTGTTTTTCCAGTGCAAGGTTTCCTTTCAAGAGCAGCTGCTGTAACTGGTGGGACTTATCGCTACAAGAAATAAGGGTCATTATCAGTCCCAATAAAAGGCAGGTAGATGAACGCATCATTATTGACGAAAAAATCTTATACATCGACACCTTGAAATTTTTTTCAAAGGAACTGAAACATTTGAAAACAGGCTTCGTTTTTAGGATTGGAATTGAGATTCTTTCGATTCCATGTAGGTTTAGGTTTAGGGTAAGGAGCCCCTTCGGACGGAAGGGGTTCTTTATTTTTTGTCTTTTTTCCAAACCGCTGATTTCAAAGAGAACCTCATCAAATACCCATTTTGGAATAACTTGCGGCCGATAAATTTAATCGGTCATGAAAATCAGCCATTTAGCTTTCATTTTATTAATAAATGCTGTTCAAATTAGTTTTGGTCAGCAAAAGTCCAATCCTTTTAAGCCCAATCCGGAATACAATAAAATAACCGACAAAGAATGGGCTGAACGTTTAAGCCCTGAGGAATACCGGATTCTAAGGCAGAAGGGTACAGAAAGAGCATTTACCGGCAAATACCTTAACAACCATGATCAGGGCACCTATGTGTGCGCGGGCTGCGGGCAACCACTTTTCAGTTCCGAGACCAAATTTGAATCAGGCAGTGGATGGCCTAGTTTTTACAAGCCGGTAGCCGATAAAAATGTGGCTGTGGTTGCTGATTACAGTTACAATATGGTCAGAGAGGAAGTCCTTTGCAGCAAATGTGGCGGACATTTGGGCCATGTATTTGATGACGGACCAAAACCTACCGGAAAAAGATTTTGTCTTAATTCAGGTGCAATGAAATTCAAAAAAGAAACCAACACAGGAAGTAAAAAATGATTTACGACGTTGTAATCGTTGGCGGTGGAATTACTGGATTGGCCACTGCGCTTAGACTTCAAAAACAGAAGCCGGGATTAAAGATTGCTGTGCTCGAAAAGGAGGGCAAGGTGGCTATGCACCAGACCGGCAACAACAGTGGCGTTATTCACTCCGGGATTTATTATAAACCAGGAAGTCTTAAGGCGCAAAATTGCATCCGTGGCTATCAGATGCTGATCGACTTTTGCACTGAGCATCAGGTCCCATTCGAGCGATGCGGCAAAATCATTGTTGCGACCGACGAAAAAGAAAAACCACTGCTTGAAACTATTTATGTCCGAGGAGGCGCGAACGGACTTTCGGGCCTTAAGAAACTGAGCGCTGGTGAATTAAAGGAATATGAGCCACACGTTGCCGGAATCGAAGGAATATTTGTTCCTCAGACCGGGATTGTTGATTACAGACTGGTCTCTGAGAAATATGCGGCTTTAATCGTTCGAAATGGTGCCAAACTGGTCATGGAGACCAAAGCCTTATCGATTATAAAGAATGGTGTTACCAGTATTGTAAAAACAACCAAGGGTGATTTCGAAACCAGGCTGGTAGTAAGTTGTGCTGGTTTGTATTCAGACAAATTAGCCAATATGACCGGGGAAGGAAAGGATGTTAAAATCGTTCCATTCCGGGGAGAATATTATAAACTGAAAAAGGAAAAGGAATACCTGGTAAAAAATCTAATCTATCCGGTACCGGATCCTAATTTTCCTTTTCTCGGTGTACACTTCACCAGAATGGCGAAGGGCGGCGTTGAAGCCGGACCCAATGCAGTGCTGGCCTTTAGTCGGGAGGGTTATAAAAAATCTGACATCAACCTGGGCGAACTTACCGAAACTTTGCTTTGGCCGGGATTTCAAAAAGTTGCTGCCAAATATTGGAAAACAGGCCTAGGTGAAATGTACCGTTCATTTTCAAAGGCCGCCTTCACGAAAGCACTACAAAAATTAATTCCTGAAATTCAACAAGACGATCTGGTGGATGGAGGAGCAGGCGTTCGTGCGCAAGCATGCGACCGTACCGGTGGACTGGTCGACGATTTCCTGATCTATGAATCGGATCGTGCAATCCACATTACCAATGCCCCTTCCCCTGCTGCGACCTCTTCCCTATCGATCGGCGAAACCGTAGCAGGAATGGCTTTAAAAAGAATCGGCTGATTACCAATATGAGGGACATTCCAGACCACGATGGATTCTGGATATTTTAATCCTGTAGTTGACCATCAGCTCATGTGTTCCGGCAGAGAACCGGTTGATGTCCGATACGGTAAAATCATAAGCATAGCCGACGTGGAAGTTGTCGTTGAGCTGAAGTTCAAATAACCCAACCAGTCCTTCTTTTAGTCGGTAGGAAACACCAAGTCCTACTTGCTTAAAGAGTACAAAGGTCGAGTTAATGTCCATGCTGAGCGGTGCTTTATCCTGGAATCGCAGCAACGCACTTGGAAACCATTGAACCGCATCAGAAATCGGGAGGGTAATTCCGGCGGTGAGGTAATAATAACGTTGCTGACGAGCACCAAACAAAGTGGTGTCAATTTTCAACATTCTATTGTTCAGAATGTAGGGCACTGAAAATCCTATGAAATAATCCTTGTGTCTCAAATAGAGTCCCGAACCAAAATTCGGATTCAGCCGCTGGAGTGTTCCACCCAGCTTGGGATCGTTGGGATTTTTAAGATCGAGCTTGGTAAAATCAGAACGGAAATTATTGAAACCCGCTTGAAGTCCCATCGATAAGGAGGTTGTCTTATCGAGATTGATTCGATACGCATAGGTACCATAGAAGGAAACATCTTCATGGATTCCAATTTTATCGGCGGCAGCAATGAAACCCAGTCCGAGTTTGTTTCTTAAGAATCCGGAGTGAACAGAAGTGGTAAACGTTTTAGGCGCTCCTTCAAGGTTGATCCACTGATTTCGGTAGATGGATGTGGTGCTCAGTTGTACCTGGGTACCGGTATAGGCAGGGTTAATCAACATTGGATCGAACATGTACAGCGACTGAATGGGTCGCTGCTGACCATTGGCAGTTAGAGAAAGTAAGAGCAATATGATGAGGCCAAATTGTCTCATCGCGTAATCTCAATGTAACCCGCAACCGGTTTAGAACCGTCGCGCTTATCAATAATATAGAAATAGGTACCATCGGGCAGGTCGCGTCCCTGAAGGTATAAACCATTGACTCCTATTCCTTCAAACCGGACATCGGCATTGTTGTAGCTCGTTGCCTCATAGACCAGGATTCCAGAACGGTTGAAAATCTTGACATTGTTGTTCGGGAAATTGGTGATACAATCGATGATGAAAAAATCGTTGTTGCCGTCATTATCCTTGGAGATACCGTTGAATGTGGCAATTTCAGTTGGTACCTCAACCTCGGCAGAAGCATTACACTGCTCACGGTTAAAAACCGTTGCCCTGTATCTGCCCGGGTACAAATTAAAAGCTTGCACTCCCTTCAGGTCTGGAATGATTTGATTGGTTGTGAGATCGAGCCATGCGACACTGTCCACCAACACTGAAACCGTATCACCCGGATCTAAAACTGTTTCAGCGAGTGCGAAACCAATGGGAGGTTTACCTGAATCCGCGCAGAAGGCAGCCTTGGCCGACATTTTCACCGAGAATTTCTTTGTGCGGTCATCAATTTTGATCAGTGCCGGCTTAGATCGGCAGGCGGTGGTCAAATCCTGAGCGACCACAGCGTAATCACCTGATTCGAGATCGAGGTAGTCGATTCCCGTAAAGTCAGCGGTACCGGAGTCGGTTGTACCCTCAAACCAATCGAAGAGGAAGTCAACGGTCTTCCCTTTTACGGTCACCGTAGCCGAACCGTTTGCCATGAGCGGCGCACAATTGGTCTGATGGGTAAGAACAAGTGGATTTGGTGATGGAGGAAGAATTCTTCCATCGGTGATGGTTCCGGTTTTTTGGTTCTTGCAAGAAGTGAAATTGTTGGTTACTTCAACTTTGTAGGTGCCTTTGGTTTGACCGATTAGTGTATTGTTTTGAATGATGAAGACATCGGGACTGGAGGAGAACCAGTCGAAGGTATAACCACCTACTTTTCCACCATCGGCGGTTGCGGAGAGCTGACCATTATCAATGAAAGGCGTGCAATTGGTGAGCGGATTTTCTTCGAGAACAGCTACCACCGGCAGCACAGTATCGTCCTTTACTTCTTCACTGGCTGTTACCTCACAACCAGTGTTCACATCCCTAACACGAACATCGTAAGTGGCTTTCTGTAATCCTGAGGTGATGAATGTGCCTGGCAAGCCAGTGGTGGGATTGGGCGGCATTGCCTGTTCACCGGCTAGGGAACCACCTCTTATAAATGCATCAAACAGATATTGAGGGAACGGATACTGGTTGTTGGGAATGGCAAATTCAGAAAGATTAATCACGCGAACGGAAACCGATCCGTTGGGTAAGCCTGGCGCACAATTGGTCAGCTCCTCTCCTCCGGTGGCGATGGCAGGTCCAAATGATTTCGAATCGTCTTTTACAATAAAGAAATTGCTTACAGAGCATCCTGTTCCTGAATCAAATGCACGGACGGAATAATTTCCTTCATCAAGGCTGCTGATCGTTTCATTGTTTGAAATTCCAGTTCCGGAACAGCCCGCTGGATCGTTGCCGCAAAGGGTGTTGAACCACGTGTAATTGAATGGACCAGCTGTAGTCCCACCCAAGGCAGTGAGCTGAGCGCTGCCAATACCATCCGTACAAACCACCTGAAGGAAATCCTGAGTGATGTCGACTGACGGAAAAATGATTTGCTCGTCAGTGATTTCAATTTCACTTTCATCGGAGACACATCCGGTGCTGTTGTCGGTTACCCTGACCAGGTATTTACCTGCAGCTAGGTTGGTCACGGTTATGCCAGTTGCTCCTGCGATAGGATTTGCGGTGGAGCCATTAAACCACTCATAATTAAAGGAAGGAGGAAGAATGCTTGGGCCGGACACCGGTAGGTTGTCTCCAATTTTTACCGAGACTACGGATGCCTGGCCATCACCAATACAGGTTATGGTTTCAATTTTGGAGAGCTCGGCGATGTTGGGGACGCTAATGGTGAGATCCTGATCAACCGTGACGCTGGTTTCAATACTACATCCGGTTATGTTGTTGAGCAGGTTTAGCACGTAGGTACCTTCAATGGCACCAGTTATGGTGCTATTGGCAGCCGTTGAATTAGCTGTTGCCGGTGCGGGCAGGGCTGCACCCGCAAAGGACCAGGTAAATACATAGGTATCTGAAGAGCCATCCGCCTCCAATGCAGCAGCATCTATTTGCCCATTGGCCAAACTTGGGAGACATGCAAAGTTGGAAGTAAACGAAATATCGGCCTGTGGATTGGTGCTGAGGTCTTTAAGTTCCACAGTCAGCGGGTCGGTATCACAACCTGATCCTCTCACCGGATCACCATTGCGGGTTCCGACAACAAAATATTCGCCCTCACCTATTGATGGGAAATTGGTAACTGAAAGAATGGGGCCATTGATCACGACGCCGGAAGGATCGGACAATGAGGTTGCAGAAATTGCACCCGAGTACCATTTGAACGTGTAGTCTGCAACATTGTCAACTTCCATGGAAGTAACCTCAATCCTCCCGTCAGGCAGACAGATTAACTGGTCCTGCTTGATGATTTCCAGAATGGAGGTTGGCACGCGCTGGAATTCAAGCGTTACGTCACCCGTGGATTGACAATTGTTGGTTTGGTTTGTTACAGAAATCTGATAGAGGCCGGGACCAATTCTTGCACCGACCGGACCGCCCAAAGCCTCCGAGTTAAAGGTGGCGGGAATTGGCGCTGAGGCCCCTATCACCTCAAAACAAAAAATCTTCGCTGAATTCCGGTTCACCTGGGGTCACACCAACCTGGGAACACTCCAAACCGAAAACAGGCTCAACATCCTGAATTTCGACGATACCATGATGGTAAATCTTAAAACCATTTCCTTCGATTTGTTGTACACTTTCGGGTTCGACCGCCGGCGATCGAAACAGGGTAAGAGTACCCTTAAACCGCCCACCAGGCGACGGTAATTAATTGTTACACCAAATTTTTTACTCATCCGGCACTGGCTTAATTTTGACCGCATTTGAATAGAGCCATGTCGGAAAAAGCACAGTTAATCATCGGAGGTAAAACCTATGAATTCCCACTTGTTACAGGCAGTGAGCATGAGGTTGCCATTGATATCAATGACCTGTTGGAAAAGACCGGGGCGATAACCCTCGACCACGGTTTCAAAAACACAGGATCCACCAAGAGTGCCATCACTTTTCTTGATGGCGATAAGGGTATCCTCCGGTACCGGGGTTACAGTATTGAGGAATTGGCTGAAAAATCGACCTTCCTGGAGGTTTCCTACCTGTTGATCTTTGGTGAGCTCCCCAATAAAGCTGAGCTCTTCAAGTTCACCGATGAAATTAAAAAGCATACCCTCGTTCACGAGGACATCAAAAAAATTCTCGACGGCTTCCCTTCTACGGCCCACCCCATGGGTGTTATGGCTTCACTTTTTTGCAGTCAGACTGCATTTTATCCTGAATCACTCGATCCAAACCGTTCGGCAGAAGGCGTAAGACTTAGCATCGTCCGTTCGCTGGCTAAAATGCCAACCTTTGCTGCGTGGGCTTACAAGAACGCGGTCGGACATCCAGTTAACTATCCCGATAATTCCCTTGACTATTGTGGAAGATTTCTCAAGATGATGTTCGCTCTGCCTGCAGAGGACTATCATGTTGATCCGGTGATAGCAGATGCATTGGACAAACTGCTAATTCTCCATGCCGATCATGAGCAAAATTGCTCTACCTCTACGGTGAGGATGGTTGGTTCCTCCAAGGCGAGCATTTACTCTTCAATTTCGGCAGGAATCAACGCCTTATGGGGTCCGCTGCACGGCGGCGCCAATCAGGAGGTAATTATTATGCTGGAAAGCATCCGTAAAGACGGAGGAGATGTTGACAAATGGATCAACAAGGCCAAGGATAAAAATGATCCTTTCCGATTGATGGGCTTTGGGCACCGCGTGTACAAAAACTTTGACCCAAGAGCCAAGATTATCAAGAAAGCCGCCGACGATGTTCTAGGAAAGTTGGGCATCAATGACCCTGTTCTTGAAATCGCCCAGAGGCTGGAAGAAGTTGCTTTAAAAGATTCTTATTTCGTTGAACGTAAACTTTATCCGAACGTAGATTTCTATTCCGGCATCATTTACCGCGCGCTGGGCATTCCAGTGGAACTCTTTACCGTAATGTTTGCCATGGGGCGACTCCCTGGATGGATTGCCCAGTGGAAAGAAATGCGTGAGAATAAAGAACCGATCGGCCGTCCAAGACAGGTTTACACCGGCGCAACACCACGGCCCTACGTGGCGATTGACAAGCGATAAAACTTATGACCTTAGAGGAGCAATTTCATTCGGCAACCCAAGGCGTTCAATCCCTAACGCGGCGACCATCGAATGAAGAGTTGCTTTTGCTGTATGCTTTGTTCAAACAAGGTTCAGAGGGTGATGTAACCGGAGAAAGACCAATGGGATTTGATTTCAAAGCGATTGCAAAATGGCAGGCATGGTCTGATCAAAAAGGCAAATCCAAAGAAGCCGCCATGCAGGAATACATCCAACTTGCTGACAGGCTAAAAACCGCTTACAGTTAATTGAATTTTCTTTACGAACCCGGCTTTGATCCCGGAGCTCCGGTACTCGGTGAAAAGGAATTGCAACACCTGAAGGTGCTGCGGGTACAACCGGACGAAAAAATTTGCATAACCGATGGGCGGGGCCATCTCCATACCTCCAAAATAATTAAGTGGGAAAAAAATAGACCAATAATTCAGGTTGAACAAACCGTATTTGTGGATCGCAAAAAACCTGAGCTTCACCTTGCCGTAGGGATTTTGCAATCGAGCGAACGAATGGAGTGGATGGTAGAGAAGTGTACGGAGCTTGGCGTTCATACCATCAGTTTCATGATCACCCATCGCTGCGAGCGTACAAAAATAAATTTAAGCAGATTGGAGAGCAGTGCTGTCAGCGCCATGAAACAATCGCGACAAGCCTGGCTTCCCGACATTACTGGTCATGTGAAATTTGAAGACATTTTAAAAACAACCACAGCGAGTAAGTTTATTGCCTGCACAGAAAAACGAAATATGGATCATCTTTTGAACAAGCTTAATGCGGGCCATAACAGCCTGATTTTGGTTGGCCCTGAGGGTGACTTCACAACCGACGAGTTGGAAGCGGCACAGAAAAATGGGTTTGGTTCTGTTGGTTTGGGGGGAAATGTTTTAAGGGCTGAAACAGCAGCCATTTCAGTCGCACACCTATTCCAGATCAGACAGCTAAGTAATGGAGTAAGCATTTAAATTCACGCTGAATTAAAGCCATGACCAAAAAGGAAGCGGAGAAAAAAATCAAGGAGCTTTCCATAGAGATCGAGCACCACAACAGGTTATATTATCTGGAGGACAAGCCGGTGATTTCCGACTATGCTTTCGATCAAATGTTGGAGGAATTGCTGCGCCTAGAAAAAGAGTTTCCTGATTTGAAGACAACAGACTCTCCTACCCTGCGTGTTGGAGGTGGGTTAACCAAATCTTTTGAAAGTGTCGCCCACGAATATCCAATGCTTTCACTCAGCAATACTTATTCAGAGGAAGAACTCAGAGATTTTGATGGCAGGGTTAGCAAAGGACTGGAAGGAGAAAAATATGAGTACTTCTGTGAATTAAAGTTCGACGGTGTAAGCATTAGTCTGGTTTATGAGGAAGGCAAACTGGTTCGTGCCGTTACGCGTGGCGATGGTGTGCGGGGCGATAATGTAACCCTTAACGCCAAAACCATCCGCGCCATTCCACTCCATACCATTGAAAAAAATCATCCGGAAAAATTTGAAGTGCGCGGGGAGATTTTTATGCCGAGAAATGTTTTTGCTGCCCTGAACCGCGAGCTGGAGGAAGCCGGTGAAGAGACGTATGCCAACGCCAGAAATACTGCATCAGGAACAATGAAACTGCAGGATTCTGCAGAAGTGGCAAAAAGAAAACTTTCGTGTTTTGTTTATTTTCTACTGGGTGAAGACCTGAATGTAAATAGTCAGGAGGCGTGTGTCCATTCGCTGGAGCGCTGGGGATTTCATGTTTCACCGACGTATAAAAAGTGCCGCAACATTGATGAAGTTTTAGACTACATCAAGAAATGGGAAAAGCATCGTGAGCATTTGCCGGTGGAGACCGATGGAGTGGTTATTAAGGTGAACAGCCTGGATCAACAGGAGAAACTTGGATTTACTGCTAAAAGTCCACGTTGGGCCGTAGCCTTTAAATACAAAGCAGAAAGTGCAAGGACAAGGCTAAACGCCATTACCTATCAGGTGGGTCGCACCGGGGCGGTGACGCCGGTTGCGGAATTAGAACCCATCTTTCTGGCAGGCACAACCGTTAAGCGGGCATCGCTCCACAATGCGAATGAAATTGCACGGTTGGGCCTTCATGTCGGTGACATGGTTTTTGTAGAAAAAGGTGGGGAAATTATTCCTAAAGTAACCGGAGTAGATACCAATGTAAGGACCGGTAAAAGCAGTGCAGTTAAATACATTACTGCTTGTCCGGAGTGCGGCACTACATTAATACGTCGGGAAGGTGAAGCGGTGCATTACTGCCCAAACGAGAAAGGTTGCCCTCCGCAAGTCACCGGAAAGATTGAACATTTTGTGCACCGCAAAGCCATGGACATCAACTCCATTGGAGAGCGGACCATCCATCAATTGTTTGAGGCAGGGATGGTGCGGCGTCCATCTGATTTGTATTCCTTATCCAAAAATGATCTGCTAAAGCTTGAGGGGTTCAAAGAGCAGTCATCACAGAAAGTGATCAGCGGCATCGAGGAGTCCAAATCGAAACCCTTTGAAGCGGTATTGTTTGCCATTGGAATTCGGCATGTAGGAAAAACGGTGGCTGAAAAACTAGCACGGCATTTCAAAAGTATGGAGTCGCTCATGCAGGCCGATGTAGAGGCGTTGTTGAAGGCACCGGAAATTGGCGAGATCATCGCGCGTAGTGTGCATGATTTTCTTAGGGAAAAAGAACATGTGGTTGAAATCGGTCGACTTCAAAAAGCAGGTTTAAAGATGGAAATTGAAGCCACGGAAGTCCGGGTGGAGAGTGATAAGCTGAGTAGTAAAAGTTTTGTGGTCTCGGGGGTATTTCAACATTATGAGCGTGAGCAATTGCACCAGGTGATCGAGGCCAATGGCGGGAAGGTGCTTTCTGGCGTCAGTGGTAAAACAGATTTTCTTGTCGCCGGTGAAAACATGGGGCCATCCAAGCTTGAAAAAGCGCAGCGGCTTGGTGTTAAAATCATATCGGAGGACGAGTTCCGAAAAATGCTTTCGTGATTGTGGTTGGGTCTGGTTGAAAAAAAGGACTGAAATCCTCAACTTGCGTGGCCCTAATGAAAAAAGCTTTTCTAAAATATATCGCGGGAAAGGCACGAAGCCACAATAAGACCAACCGACACTCCACCCCTGCCGATCAGGTTCATAGCATTGGTATTCTTTTTACCACGGGCGATCCACTCAAACGTGATGCCATTGAATCCTTCAGGCAAAAATTAGAACGAGCAGGTAAATTGGTCAGCATTCTGGAATATATCCCTACCCGTAAAATCGTTCACGTGTCGGGGCATCCGGGATTTTCGCCGGAGGAAATAAGTTTTTTAGGAAAGATAAAAAGTCAGGATGCCCGTCAATTCTGGGAGAAGGACTTTGATTATCTCTTTCTGGCCGATGTAGCGCCTGAGCCTGCGGTGCTGCAGGTATTGGCCAAGTCGAAAGCAAAATGTAGAGCCGGCAAGAATCACCCCGAAATGATGCCTTATCTTGATTTTCTTTTTGATTACAAGGGTGGTACTACGGAATTGTTGGAGGGGCTTTATGCCTATTGTTCAAAATTGAGTTAACCATGAAGGAATTGAAAGGAACCGGAGTTGCCTTGGTCACTCCCATGAAAGAAAACGGGACGACTGATTTTGATGGCTTGTCGCGTCTTGTAAAGCATGTATCGAAACTGGATTATCTGGTGGTTATGGGAACTACGGGTGAATCGGCCACCCACTCAGATGACGAGAAGGAGGCCATTTTACACCATGTTATCAAGCAAAACAAAAATCGGTTGCCAGTGGTTTTTGGCATTGGTGGCAACAACACCGCTGTGGTCACTGAAAAACTGGTGAAGTTTAAAACCAAAGGTGTTTGTGCGCTTCTAAGTGTTTCACCTTATTATAATAAACCCAGTCAGGAAGGCATTTATCAGCATTTCAAGGCAGTTGCTGAAGCAAGTCCGCTTCCTTTAATTCTTTATAATGTTCCTGGCCGAACCGGGTCTAATATGACCGCGGAAACATCGGTTCGGTTATCGGGCTTAAAAAAAATCGTAGCCATCAAAGAAGCCTCCGGCAATTTGGAACAAGCCATGCAAGTCATCAGACGTGCAAGACCTGAATTCATGGTATTGAGTGGCGAGGATATGCTCACGGTGCCAATGATGTCGGTTGGAGCTGCGGGTGTGATTTCCGTTTTAGCGAATGCCTATCCGAACCATTTTAAGAAAATGACGGATGCAGCATTGGCGGGGGATTTCAGAAGGGCAGCAAAAATTCAAACCCTTTTTGGCGGCATCAATCCATTGATGTACGAGGAGGGCAATCCTTCAGGGGTGAAAGAAGTTTTGAAACAGATGGGTGTTTGCGGTAATGATTGCCGTTTACCGGTTGTTCCGGTCAGCAAATCACTAAGCGGAAGGATACACAGCCAGATGGAGGAAATAAAAAAGGGGTAGATTTTGGTCTACCCCTTTTTCAAATGAATTAGGAAAAATCAGGCCTTGTTCTTCAGATCCTGAACTTCAGCGCGGATTTCACCAGCGATTTTTTTCAGCTCCTGCATACCCTTACGTACGCGGGTACCGGCAGCACTATTTTGCTTGCTGTAAAACTTTTCAGCGTCAACTTCAATAGAAGCAATGAGGGCCTTGAGTTCTTCGAATTTTTTCATTGTATAGGGTGTTAAAGATTAGAAATTGATTTCTTGATTGCGAAGATACTCAAATATGCCAAAAAACAATTAAAAAAGGCATTTTTTTCAATTTTTAGTCACGGTTACAAGCTCCTCCTTGCGGTATTCGCCTGCATCAAGCTTCGATTTTAGCTTGGAAAACGTGTCCAAAGTGAGGCTTACATCCTCCAGGCTATGGGCCGCCGTAGGTATGATTCTGAACATGATAACATCCTTAGGCACAACGGGATAGATCACAACAGAGCAGAATATGTTGAAGTTCTCTCTAAGGTCCATGGCCATGTTGGCAGCCTCCCCAACCCCTCCCTTGAACAGGACGGGGGTTACCGGCGAGGTGGTGGTTCCAATGTAGAATCCTCTTTCCCTTAAACCGCCCTGCATTGCCTTAACAATGTTCCAAAGGTTACCCTTTAGCTCAGGTCTGGTTTTAAGCAATTCCAGGCGCTTGAGGGCCCCGATCACCAGAGGCATCGGCAATGACTTAGCGAAAATCTGGGAGCGGACAGAGTATCTTAAAAACTTCAAAACAGGCTTCGAACCGGCGACGAATGCACCGATGCTTGCCATTGATTTAGCGAATGTGGAGAAATAGAGGTCAATTCCATCCTGAACACCCTGCTCCTCACCTACACCGGCACCAGTTTTACCCATAGTTCCAAAGCCATGGGCATCGTCTACCAGCAATCTGAAATTAAACTTCTTTTTAAGCTCCACGACCCCTTTCAGATTACCCTGATTACCGGACATTCCAAAAACACCTTCGGTGATCACCAGAATTCCGCCACCGGTTTCGTTTGCCAGCTTGGTGGCACGCTCCAGTTGCTTTTCAAGGGACTCCATGTTGTTGTGTGCGTAAACAAAACGCTTACCGATGTGCAAGCGAACGCCATCGATAATACAAGCATGTGACTCAGCGTCATAAACAATAACATCTTTTCGGTCAACTAGGGCATCAATGATTGAAACCACACCCTGATAGCCATAGTTGAGCAGCATAGCATCCTCTTTCATCACAAAATCGGCGAGTTCACGCTCCAGTTTGAGGTGATTAACCGAGTTGCCTGACATCATACGAGCACCCATCGGGGCTGCGAGGCCATAGGCAGCTGTTGCCTCTGCATCGGCTTTTCTAACCTCCGGATGGTTGGCCAGTCCCAGGTAATTGTTGAGACTCCAGTTCAGCACCTTTCGACCATTGAAGGTCATCCAAGGACCGATGTCGCCCTCCAGCTTAGGAAAAAAGAAGTAATCGTCGGGAAGGTGGGAGTACTTGGCCAATGGGCCGGCTTCCATTCTGAGTTTTTCAAATAGATCAACCATTTATGACATCAATTAGGCTGCAAAAATAGGGTTTTTAAGGACTTTTTACAGGGATTTTACCTACTTCTGTCATATGTAACCCAGGTCACGGTTTGAGATTGGTATTGTTTGGAATTTTGAGCCTAAACCAATAAAAAAATGGATTTTCTTAAAAAACTCTTTTCCTCAGCGCCAGCGGCAGATTTCAAAGATTTGGTCAAAAAGGGTGCAATTGTTCTGGATGTCCGAACGAGGGGTGAATATTCCGGTGGCCATGTAAAAGGGAGTATCAATATCCCGCTGAACGAACTGCCATCGAACCTTAACAAGCTCAACAAGTCAAAGGCCATTATCACTTGTTGTGCATCGGGTATGCGCAGTGGTTCGGCACGCTCATTATTGTTATCCAATGGATTCAACGAAGTACACAATGGAGGTGGTTGGAGCTCGTTGGAGCAGAAATTGGGGGGATAGTTCTGAATAGAGCGAGAGCGAGAGCGAGAGCGAGTGGGGAGAGGGAGAGTGAGTTCGAGTTGGGATGGCGAGTGGGGAGTTAAGAGCCAAATGAATTGAGGAAGGAATTGATTTTTATTTTCCGCAATTAAACAAAAGGTTAAAATATGCTATTACTGTTTGTAATTAAAATCCCAGATAGTAACATATCCGAAGCTGATAATATTTGATCTAATAGTTTTGCTCTGCTATCAAAAAGTAATTTTTAAATTCCGGAACCTCAGATTGAACACAACATCATTTGGGTAGACCGAGAAAAATCTAAAAGAAATTGTTGATCGAAAAAATAGAAAGCAAGATTTATACTATTAGGGGGGCTCAGGTAATGCTGGATAGCGATTTAGCTAATCTGTATAGTGTTGAAACTAAAAAATTGAATCAGGCGGTAAAAAGAAATTCAGACCGATTTCCGGACTCCTTCTGCTTTCGATTAACAATGAATGAACTAAAGGAAATCAAATCTGAAAAACTGAGGATTAAAAATATAGCGGGTAATTCAAGGTCACAAATTGTGACCTTGAAAATGGAAAGAGGCCAAAACACAAAATATCTTCCATTGGTTTTCACCGAACAAGGGGTAGCAATGCTTTCAGCTGTTTTGCGAAGCAAGGTGGCGGTGAAAGTCAGTATACAAATCATTCAGACATTTGTTGCCATGCGTAAAACATTAACCAATCTGCATGGAATTTTTCAACGACTTGAGACAATAGAACTAAAACAATTAAAAACTGATAATACCCTTGAAAAAGTTTTAAAAGCACTTGAACACAATGACTCGCCGCAACAAGGCATCTTTTTTGAAGGTCAGTTATTCGATGCCCACCTTTTCATAAGTAAACTAATCAAGCAGGCAAAAAAGAGCCTGATCCTGGTGGATAATTACGTGGATGAAAATACACTGTTACTACTAAGCAAACGCAAGAAACAGGTAAAGTGTACTATTTATTCAAAACCTAAAGCGTCTTTTCTAAAGGACCTGGAGAAGCACAATCTTCAATATGCACCAGTTTATTTTATCCAAAACCATAGCAGTCATGACAGATTTTTATTAATCGATGACAACCAACTCTACCATATAGGGGCAAGCTTAAAAGACCTTGGATTAAAATGCTTTGCATTCAACCGTATGGATAGCCTGACCAATGATCTAAAAGGAAAGCTCCTAGAGTAATTTCTGTCAACGAGTCAATTTTTCTAAAGCAGATTAAGAATTAAAGGTAGCCGTGTGTTTGATTTTAAGTCACACATAAACCAGAAGTATAAAGCAAAAAACTTAACCCAGCAATCCCTCCTTATTCTTTTGTTCAACAGCTGATTTTATTAGCATTGCATCTACAGTCGGATCATGACAGCCATAAAAAAGGTATTGGTAGCCAATAGAGGGGAAATTGCCCTCAGAATATTCAGAAGCCTCAAAGAAGCCGGAATAGCAACAGTGGCTGTCTTCAGCGAGGCCGACCGCCTCTCCCCTCACGTCCGATTTGCAGACGAAGCCATCTGCATCGGTCCTCCTACTGCCTCCGCCTCCTATTTGAAATCACAAATTATTATAAACGCCGCACTTCGAACCGGCGCACAAGCGATACACCCCGGATATGGTTTTCTTTCTGAAAACGCTGACTTTGCCCGACAGGTAACCAATGCCGGTCTGATTTTCATCGGACCTTCTCCTGAATCCATTGAAATAATGGGCAGCAAGCTGGAGGCTAAACGCGCTGCCGCCAACTTTGGCGTACCACTCGTGCCCGGAACTTCAGAACCCATCTCCAACCCTGACCACGCCGAACGCATCGCTACCGAAATCGGCTTCCCTGTTCTTATCAAAGCCAGCGCAGGGGGCGGCGGAAAAGGAATGCGCCTGGTGGAACATGCATCTGACTTTCAAATGCAACTCGAACGCGCCAAAAGCGAAGCAATGTCTGCCTTCGGAGACGACTCCGTGTTCATCGAAAAGTTTGTTAAAGGTCCACGCCACATCGAATTCCAGGTGTTGGGTGACCAACATGGAAATATTGTACACCTTTTTGAGCGCGAATGTTCGATTCAACGACGCCATCAAAAAGTAATTGAAGAGGCCCCTTCTTCCATTTTGTCAGAATCGCTTCGAAATGAAATGGGCGCAGCTGCCGTCAACGCAGCGCGTTCCTGTGGCTACTTTAATGCCGGTACCGTTGAGTTCATCCTCGATGAGAACAATCATTATTATTTCCTTGAAATGAATACGAGGTTGCAGGTAGAACACCCCGTTACTGAAATGGTGACAGGAGTCGACCTGGTGAAACTTCAAATTGAAATTGCCGAAGGAAAAAAATTACCGTTCCGTCAGGAGGACCTGACCCTGAAAGGTCATGCCATAGAAGCCAGGATATACGCAGAAGATCCTGAGAATCAATTTTTACCCGATATCGGCAAGCTTTCCATCTACCGTACTCCTCAAGGTCCGGGCATTCGGGTTGACGACGGATTTCAGGAAGGGATGGAAGTACCCTACCACTACGACCCGCTGCTCGCCAAACTGATTACCTATGCCTCCGATCGACAGCAGGCCATCGAACGCATGATCCGTGCATTGGATGAATACCAGGTCGTTGGCGTAAAAACAACCATACCCTTCTGTCGCTTTGCTGTTGATCACCAAGCCTTTCGTTCAGGTAATTTTGATACCGCATTTATTCAAAAATATTTCAAGCCGGGAGAGCCATCGGTAAACCTATCTGAAACAGAACTAAAATTGGTCGCCGCCATCGGTGCCTCCTTAAGAAGCAGCTTAATGGCCAATCCGGTCACCGAGACAACCAGCGAGCCTGAAGTAAATCCCTGGAGAACCAATCGCTTGAATGGCTGAGATCAGACCCTTCAAAAGCTGGCGTTATCACCCAAAATATGAAGGTGAAATGTCCAGACTTACCGCGCCGTTGTTCGATGTGGTTACTACCCAACAGCTCACAGAGCTCTATGACAATCCGGTCAATTGCATTCATCTTTCCGTTCCTGCCGGTGGCGCCCGTGAAGCAGCCCTGACACTAAAGCAATGGAAAGAAAAACAGGTACTGGTCCATCAATCACTTCCTGCCCTCTACCCCTACTATCAATACTTCAGATTTCCAGGCGATACATCCGACCGGTGCAGAAAAGGAATCATTTGCCACATCAAAGTTCACGAGTGGGAAGACGGTGTGATCCTTCGGCATGAAAATACCATTCCCGGTTCGGTTGGCGATCGATTTGAAATTTTAGAGGAAACAGGTTTCCAGGTTAGTCCAACCCACGGACTATACACCGATGAATCGCTTTCCATCGAACACCTCATGGACGAGTCGATGAATAATCCTCTCTACGTTCATACCTCTGAACAGGGTATCACCGATAAAATTTCTCTTATCCAGGACCATAATGCCATTCGGAAAATCATGACAGTCCTGAAAAATAAAAAGATCATTCTTGCCGATGGCCATCATCGCTATGAAGCCTCCTTACGCTACGCCCGGGAGAAAGGCTTGAGTAAGGATAAATTTTTGCCACATGAATCGCATCTGATGTGGCTCACCAACACGGCTTCATCCGACCTCACCATCTTACCTACCCACAGGATGGTACGGTATATCGACAACTTTAATGAATATGAATTCCTTACTGCCATCGGCACTGATTTCGAGGTGGTGCCAAAGGAAACATTTATCCGTGTTGCGCAAGGCAACGATCAGGGCCAACCAACCTTCTGCCTCCTGATGGGTGCCAAGGAAATTTATATCAGGCTCAAAGATGGACTTTGGAGTACCAACCCATGGCCCTTTCCTAAAGCGATTCTTAAATTGGACCTCACCATCCTGCATTACTTCATCATTGAAAAACTGTTGGGCATCGCCGGCAAGGATCAACGCGGATCAGAACAATTGTTGTTCGAGCGCGACGAACAACGATGCAGAATGGCGGTTGGTGAAGGATCTGTTCAGCTCGCCGTTCTTACCCACGCCGTATCCATATCCACGGTAACTGAAGTTTGCGGAAGTGGATTTACCCTGCCTCAGAAATCAACTTACTTTTATCCAAAGGTGACTTCAGGTTTTGTTTTTTCTTCTCTACTTCCGGAGGAGAGCCGTATTCCGGCGTATGCCGATTATCCGGAAACGATATGAACGACCGCAAACTGGTTTTGGCTTCTGGTTCACCTCGAAGGGCTTACCTGCTTAAGGCTTGTGGTCTCCGCTTTGATGTTCGGCCAACCGATGCGCCAGAAGATTTCCCATCGGGTTTATCGCCCGTGAAAGTTCCGTCCTTGCTTTCAGAACGAAAGGCAAAGGCAGCGCTTGCAACGCTAAAGCCATTCGAAATGGTCCTTACCGCGGACACCATTGTAATACATGATGGCCATATATTGAACAAACCTGAAAATGAAATTGAGGCCGTAGCCATGCTCAGAAAACTTTCAGGCCAAACACATCAGGTCGTTACGGCTTGTTGCCTTGCCGATGGTCAACATCTGGAAATTCGGGAAGAAATGTCACTGGTTACCTTCAACCATTTAAATGAAACCGACATCGTTCGGTATGTAAAAAATTTTAAGCCGCTGGATAAGGCTGGTGCCTATGGCGCCCAGGAGTGTCTGGCCGATCATTACAATCCATGCAACGAGGAAGAAAGAGCATTTATTGATGCACTGAGCCTTCACGAAATCATTGCACAAAGCAAACCACAACAGCTTCCTGCCGAACCACTGATCGCCATCCAAAAAATTTCTGGTTCCTATTTTAATGTAATGGGCCTACCGATTCACAAAGTTTATCCATGGATCATGGAAAAACTTTAAAGGGAAGCCAGATCAGTCTTTCAGGATACCGAACTCGGTCCTGATTTTTTTCTCTTTTCTTGTGGCTTCCCGAACCGATCGGTTGAATTGAATGGATTCTCTCGTTTTGTAAGGCCTGGCATGATCCAGGTGAATACAGATGGCACTGTAACGAATTTGTTTGCCGCGGATGCCAAGGTTTTCCAAACGCTCACCCAACTCCCGGTCTTGTCCACCGTATTGCATTTTCTCATTGAACCCATTGACCTTAATGAGATCTTTTTTCCATCCAGATGCATTGTGACCATTCCAGGTGGGCTTGGTGGTGGTGATGGTATTTAAAAGGTCCTGGATCAGTCCACGGGCAGTTAATTTCAAAATCCGGAAGGTTGGATCAAGGCCATTTTCTCGCAGCCAGGCTGGATTAAAAGCTTTACCAGAGCCAATGTCATCGGCACTGATTTTTTTACTGGTGCTCATTGGCAACATAAAGTACCCACCGGAAAGGAATCGACCTGGCTCCGCGTTTTTGGCATGGACTTCAATAAAATCTTTTCTGGGAATGCAGTCGTCGTCGGTGAAGACCAGATAATCTGAAGTGCTGGCAAGGATGGCTTTATTGAGGATCATGGATTTCTGAAAGCCCTCATCGGGTTGCCATACGTGGTGTACCATAATCCCTGAATGCTCGCGAAATCGTTCAATCAGCGACTTGGTTTCAGGTCCGGATCCGTCGTCGGCAATGACCAATTCAAAATCAGAATAGGTCTGGTGCGCAAATCCAATCAACACCTTTTCAAGCCACTCCGGTTTGTTGTAGGTACAAATGATTACTGAGATGCGCATGATAGAATTTAACTCAGAGGTTGCTTAGGGAGGCCGTAAAAATAAGAAAACCCGCTTATTCAGCGGGCTTTCCGATTAAGACTTCTGTGACTCAGGAATTATTTATTGCCTGAAGTATTCGAGCTTTTATCCTCTTTTTCTTTTTCCTTGATTTTTACCTTGTCACCATCTTTCAATCGCTTGGAGACTGCAAGGAACGGGCCTACAATTACTTCCTGTCCTTTGCTGATTCCGTTCAGGATTTCAATGTTGTCGTAATCGCTGATACCAGTTTTCACTTCCATCATCTTGGCCACATCACCGTCTTTTACAAATACCACAATTTTATCAGCCTTCTTTTTGGGTGCAGCTTTTTCATTGGTCGCACGATTGGATGTAGTTGCCTGATCGCCTTCACCCTCCTTCTTCTCATCTTCTGCAGGCTCTTCAGGATTACGGGTGGTTACAGCAGAAAGCGGTACAGTGAGGATGCCGGATTTACGGTTGGTTAAAATTTCAACGGAAGCCGTCATTCCCGGGCGGAATGGATATTTGATTCCTTTTTTAATCAAATCCTGATAAGAAGACTGAAGGACAAGGATTCGGACTTCAAATTCAGTGATCGCATCGGCAGAAAGTTTGTCTTTGGCGGTATTGGCAATGTTGGTAACCAAACCACGGAACTGCTTGCTCTGGCTGGCGTAGGAATCAACATCGATTAGTACCGTATCGTTAAGATGAACACGGACAATATCGTTTTCATTGACGTTCACCCGAACTTCCATTTTGTTCAGATCGGCGATTCGAAGCATTTCGGTTCCCTGCATCTGAATGGTTCCCAAGACCCTTTCACCTTGTTTTACATTGAGCTTAGATACAACGCCTTTCATTGGAGCCACGACCAGGGTCTTGCGGACGTTTTCACGCGCTTCCTTCACCGCAGCTTCAGTGCTTTTCACAATGAACTTTGCTGCCTCCAGAGACTGCTCAGCCGATGATAAATCGTTCTTAGAAACATCGTAGTTCTGGCGGGCAAGCTGCCAATCGGCCTCCGAGATCACCTTTTCCTTCCAAAGCTTCTCCTGACGTTTAAAGTCGGCATCGGAACGGATGAAAGTAGCTTTGGCCCTCGATAACCCAGCTTCTGCGGAGAGCACGTTTGCACGCTGCTGATTTAATGTTGCTTCAGACCGCTCAAGCTGACTCAACCATGCATCGGGCCTGATTTTCACCAGCGGTTGTCCGGATTGTACAGAGTCTCCGTCTTCCACATTGAGTTCAATGATTTCACCGGAGACCTCCGGTGCGATTTTGACTTCGACCACCGGTTGTACAGTACCGGATGCAGAAACCTTTTCAACGATGTCACTTGTTTTAGAAAGAGCCGTTTCAACCTCAATCTCCTTTGATTTACCAATCCATCCCTGCTGTCGTCCAACAACGAGAACAAGGATTAATACCACCAAACCAACAATCAGGTAGTAAAGGGATTTTCCGGATTTCTTTTTAGGTCTTTCAGTTTTAGGGATGGACATTTTCTATTCGGTTGAAGGTTGATCCTGATGATTCAGGGGTAAAGTCAAAATTATTTTTCGGCTGATGAGTTGTTCAAAGATTATAAGTCAATTGGCTTGCCCTGATAAAAATCAAGGAGCTTTTTTCTGAAGATGAAATTGAATTTGGCTCTGGCCAGATCGGATCTTGATTGGAACAGATCACTTTCTGCAATCCGGAATTCAACGTAGTTGCTGGCACCGATTTCAAAGCGTTGCTTGGTCATACGGTAGGCTTCATTCCTCGCGTTGAGTTGCTTAAGCGAGGCAGCATATGTCTTTGAAGCAGCTACCGCATCGTTGTAGGCTGTTTCAATGGATTGACGCAGTGTATTTTCTGTTTCTAATCTATTTACAGCAGCAAGCTCTTTGGAAACCGCCGCACGCTGTACGTTGGCGCGGGATTGGAGTCCGTTGAACAGCGGAACGTTGAGCTGGAGGCTCAGGGTTTTAAAAAGGTTATCACTGATTTGTTCGCTGGCATTGTAATCAGGTGAAACAACCCGGTAAACCGGCTGGTAGGCAAATACCGGCTGATTCGCTCCGTTAACAACCGCGACGCCGATAGGATTGGAACCAAGCTCAACACCATCGATGGCCGTGCGTTGGGTATTGGAAACACTTGAGTAGTTGGTTTGTGCGGCAGCATTGATCGACAAGCGCGGGGTAAGACCACCTTTCGCTGATCGCAGCGCAAGTTCAGCACTTTCCACCCGCAGGATCGCACCTTGAATTTCCGGCATCGTCTGCTGCGCTATGGTATAGATCTGGTCTGGTGAATTTTCTAAAACGAGATCTTCAGGGCTGATCTCGGGAACGACGATATCAAAAACCTCAGAACCCTGAACCTGCATAGCCTGCTTAAGCTGAAGCAATGAAAGGTTTAAGGCATTTTCCTGGTTGATCAGGTTAACCTCGTTGGTAGCAACCTGAGCCTCCTGATTAAGTTCATTGGCTTTGGGAAGCTGACCGGCCTCAACCTGTTTGCGGATGCGGTCCAACTGTTCCTGCCCGGACTGAAGCTGAAGCTTTGCGTTCTCCAGCAGTTCCTTGTTAAAGATCACATTGGTATAGAGCGTTACAACGTTTAGGATGACATCATTTTTGGCTTTTGCGAGTTCATAATTGCCCGCCTCAAATTCACGATCGGCCTGACGGACTGTGTTGGTCAGACGGAAACCATTGAACAAAGTGAGGTTGCTGGCCGCCTGGAAGTTGAGGACGTTAGCGTTTCGATTGATGAACGTATTGGTTACAGGGTTAATGGCACGACCGAAGTTCTTACCGTAGTTGGAACCGAAATTGAGTGTTGGAAGCAGGGAGGTTTTGGATTGCAACAGGTTGATCTCACTTGATTTCAGATTATAGTATCCGCGCTTTACCCGGAGGTTGTTTTCTAAGGCTATGTCGATACATTCCTTCACAGTAAGCGTCCTGGTGGATTGGGCGGAAGATGGAATCCAGACCAATATGAGGAACGTCAGGAGGAGAAAAGGTCTAATCATGGAGCTTGAATTTTCGACATGGGTAGCTTGAACGGATTTTCGTGAAAAAGGATGCCCTTGGACCGAAATAAACCGCCTGGCGGTACACCAATGGTCAATTTACACTGCAATAGGCGCTTTTATGGTGGGATGGGACTGATAACCTTCGATCAGAAAGTCCTCAAATTGATAACTGAAGATGGATTCAGGTTTACGAAGGATCTTAAGTTTTGGAAGCGGAAAAGGTTCGCGGGTTAGTTGAAGACGTGCCTGTTCCAGGTGGTTGGTATAGAGATGGACATCGCCGCCTGTCCAAACGAAATCACCGGGCTCCAAATCGCATTGTTGAGCGAACATATGGGTAAGCAAAGCATAGCTGGCGATGTTGAAGGGAACGCCGAGAAAATAATCTGCACTGCGTTGATAAAGCTGACAGGAAAGTTTGTTGTTGGCCACATAAAACTGAAACATAGCATGGCAAGGAGGCAGGGCCATTTTATCGACCTCGGCCGGATTCCACGCGGTTACGATGTGACGTCTTGAATCGGGCTTCTTTTTTATTTGATCGATGACTTGAGAAATCTGATCTATGGTTTGACCGTTGGGTGCGGGCCAGCTTCTCCACTGGTGGCCGTAGACAGGGCCGAGCTCACCATTTTCGTCCGCCCATTCATCCCAGATGGTTACACCATTGTCGCGCAGGTATTTAACGTTGGTATCTCCGTTAAGGAACCACAGCAATTCGTAGATGATGGATCGAAGGTGAAGTTTTTTGGTGGTGACCAACGGGAACCCCTTGCTTAGGTCAAATCTGAGTTGGCGTCCGAACACGGACAAGGTACCTGTTCCGGTGCGGTCGGTTTTACTGGCTCCGGTGGCCAGAATGTCTGCCATGAGATCGAGGTAATTGCGCATAGAAATCAGGGCGCGAAGTTACCCTTAAACCACCTAAGAATCAATGCAGGTGTGTACTACCTTTAGTATAGGATAACCTCAAGATTTCTAGCTCCGTGTAAACAAAAAAAAGGTTACGAAAGTAAATCAAGGAACTTCATTCCCCCATTCTTAAAAGACCTTCATCCAACAATCGATTGGTTAGGTGATTTGCATATTATTATCATGTTTAAAAAATCCTATTTTCTATACATGAAGGTTGGATCAGGTATAAATGTTATACATGATGCCCGCCCCTATTTTCGACTGTAGCGCGAAATGTTTCCAACGATTTTATGAAAGACTTTTTCTTAATCATACCGCCAATTCACGCTTATCACCCCCTGGTCGATCAAAAACGCATAACTTTACCACCATGGTCGTTTCAAAATTTAATCAGGCTAAGTTTTATTCCTTCCTCCTGCTCCTTTCGTTCGCCACGCTACTTCAGGCACAAATAAGACCAAATGAATCTTCCTTAAAGATCGCCCGACTCAAATACGAAGGCGGCGGCGACTGGTACGCAAACAAAACCGCCCTGCCCAATCTGATCAAATTCTCTAAACAACAACTCAACCTCCAACTGGCTGAGGAAGAAGATGTCGTACAACCTCAAAGCAGGGATATTTTCAGCTATCCCTATGTGTACATGACCGGCCACGGTAATGTGGTTTTCAGTAGCGAGGCTGCTGCAAACCTCAGGCGATATCTCATGGCCGGTGGATTCCTGCACATCGATGACAACTATGGCATGGATCAGTTTATCAGACCGGAGATCAAAAAGATTTTCCCCGAAGCTTTGCTTACCGAACTTCCACCCGATCATCCCATTTACCATCAGAAGTACAACTTCCCAAAAGGCCTGCCTAAAATCCATGAACATGATGGCAAGCCCGCACAAGGACTAGGCGTGTTTTACCAGGGCAAACTCGTTATCTATTACACCTATGAATGTGATCTGGGCAACGGCTGGGAAGACCAGAAAATCCATCAGGATCCGGAAGAAAAAAGACAGGATGCGCTGCGCATGGGTGCAAACATTCTTAAGTATTGTTTTACGGGGAGGTAATGTATTAGCCCCACCCAAATTCTCTTCTCATAGCTGACCCAAAAACTTCTCGAGCGTTTTATGCAACGCAGCGCCCCTGAGGTTTTTGGCAACAATAACACCTTCAGGATTCACCAGAATGGAAAATGGTATGGCGTTAATGTTGTACGTCCGGGCTGCCTCAGAATCAAAATACCTTAAATCCGAAACATGTACCCAGTTCAATCCATCCTCTGCAATGGCCTGAACCCAATCTTCCCGGCTGCGGTCCAGGGAAACGCCCATCACTTCAAATTTTTCACCACCAAAACGCTGATAGGCTTTCACCAGATTCGGATTTTCGCGCCTGCAGGGCCCACACCACTTCGCCCAGAAATCAACCAGCACATATTTTCCTTTGAGCGATGAGAGTTTAATCACTTTACCACTCGGATCCGGTAAGGCAATCTCTGGTGCCTTCGCCCCCACCGCCGTAAGCTTTCCTTTTTCCACCATCAACTTAAAGTCGCGGGAAATCGAATACCGCTCCCAGTCGCCGGTTAATGTCTCCGCAACTTTTTCGAATGCAGAAAAATTACGGTCCTTATCCACAGTATTCCGGTTCAATAAATCGATGACCGCAGGATTGGGCGATTGTCCAATCAAATAGGCCGCAATCGAATCATCGGATACCCCAACCAACTGCTGATACTCCTCTTGCAATTTTCCAATCGCCTCTTCATCGTTTCGCGAAACTGCCTCACTGAATGCCTGATTTAATTTCAACACATCCTCCGACCCCTGAAAGGCTGTGCGCATGGCATCGACCTTGGTGTAAATTTCCATTTCAGGAGACCCCAACACCTCAAAACGACCAGACTCATCGATGTTGATGGTGATGTCGCTTTTGTTCAATACAAAATCAACAAACTGTGTTTCAAAAAAGAATATTCGGTAGAATCCAGGCTCACGAAGCGTAAGCGTTTTGGTATACGTTCGAGCCGTCTCATCAAAAGCAGCGGTTTCAACATGACTGGTGGTATCGGCCCAATCTTTAATTGTAATGGCACCACTGCCCGCAAATCCAACCTTTCCTGAAACGGTTATCTGCCAGGTGTCTGCCACAGATTTCTTTTCGCAGGACACAAAAAATACACCGATCAAAACGATGGAAAAAATTATGGATAGGTGCTTATGGTGGTTTTTCATATCAGTTCTTTTCATTCAACAAATTAGATAAAATCTCCGTAGAGCGTTTCGGGTCAGCCTTTCCCGCAGTGCGTTTCATCATTTCCCCCATAAACATGCCTAGGATTCCCTTTTTTCCCTTTTGGTATTCTTCCACCTTGAGCGGATAAATCCTCAGAATATCCCGCGCGATGCCAATCAATTCCTCATCCGATTGTACTTCAAACAATCCAAGTGCAGCGCACAACTCCTCCGGGTTTTTTTCCGGTGATTTCACCCATTCCGGAAATAGTTTTTTTGAAGCCGCCGTATGATTGAGCCTTCCTTCCTCCACGGCATCGATCATCCAGGCCAAGGAACGAGCCGACAACGGAAATTCCTTGTCCGGATTTTCATTTAAATAAGTCCTTACCGGACCCATTAGCCAGTTGGACGCTGATTTGGTGTGCGTGGTCAATTCCGTCAATGCTTCAAACAACCTGGCGGTGATCACATCTGAGGCTAAAACGGAAGCATCATACTGAGGCAAATGGAACCGGTCAACAAACATGGATTCATACTCACCCGATGTTTTCGGCATCGATTGCCTGATGGACGCCAACCAATCTTTTGTGATTTCAAAAGCACAAAGGTCCGGCTCAGGAAAATACCGGTAATCGTTGACCTCCTCTTTTTTTCTCATCGAAAATGTTTTCCCGGAATCAGCATCGAACAAGCGCGTCTCCGAGACGATCGTTTCTCCGTGAATCAAACAAGCCATCTGTCGCTGCGCCTCATATTGTATGGCCGCCCGCAGATTTTTGGTTGAATTCATGTTCTTGATCTCCACTTTGGTTCCTAGCACCGCTGAACCCTTCGATCGCACCGATACGTTGGCATCGGCCCGCAGTGACCCTTCTTCCATGTTACCATCCCCTATCCCTAAAAACCGCACGAGTTTTCGGATTTCCATGACAAAAGCCGCAGCTTCCTCCGGATCATGCATGCAGGGTGTGGTAACAATTTCAAGCAGGGGCACTCCCGCACGGTTGTAATCAACACCTGAAAATTTCTGACCATCAAAATGCATCAGCTTGCCCGCATCCTCTTCCAGGTGGATATGATGAATGACTACCTCACTTTCGATACCAGCCTTTTGAATTTTTACCGCTCCTCCCCTACAAATGGGATTTCTATACTGAGTAATCTGGTAGCCTTTCGGAAGATCGGGATAGAAATAATTTTTTCGCTCGAAGGTAGTTACCCCTTCCATGGTACATCCCAGCGCAAGTCCTAACCGCGCTCCATATTCCAACACCTTTAGATTCAGCTTGGGGAGCGTTCCGGGATGGGCAAGAGAGATCAGGCTGACATGCGTATTTGGATTCAGATCAAATGCGGCTGAGTCCGAACAAAAGATCTTCGATTGGGTACTGAGCTGGACATGTACCTCCAGCCCGATTACGATCTCAAATTCTTTTTCCGTCATGATCAGGCCAAAAGACCCGGAGCCTTTGAAACCACCGCATCCAGTCCACCGAGGTTTTTACCACCGGCCGTTGCGAAAAACGGCTGTCCACCACCACCACCTTGTATTTCCTTAGCCAACTCACGGACAAGGTTGCCGGCATGAAGTTTTCCCTGAGCAACAATTGAATCACCTATCATCACCGCCACCTGAGGCTTGCCTTCGATTTCGGCCGCGAGGACCAGCACGATGTCTTCGAACTGGTTGCGCAACCCAAACGCAAGATTTTTTAGTGCATTGGCATCGGGCAGCGTAACCCTGGCAATAAGCTCACTGCGCCCGTTCGATTTTTTAACCTTCACAGCAAGCTCCTTTTGCACACGACCTACTTCCTCCTGATTGAGTTTTTCAATTTTCTTTTCAAGCTGGGATTTTTCCTCCAACAAGGTATTGACCGATTGGAGTACATCCTTCGGATTGCGCAGTATGGTTTTGATTTCACGAACAGCAATGGCTTCCTCACGGGCAAAACGCTCTGCCACAAGTGAAGTCACTGCTTCAATCCTTCTGATCCCGGCAGCAACAGACCCTTCTGAAACAATCCTGAAATAGCCAATCACCCCTGTAGATGGCACGTGCGTGCCGCCGCAGAGTTCAACAGAATAGGTTGGATCGAACGTGATCACACGAACATGATCACCATATTTTTCCCCAAACAGCGCCATGGCGCCCATCGCCTTTGCATCATTGATCGGAACATTACGTTTTTCATCCAATCGGATGTTTGATCTGATTTTCTGATTGACCTCATCCTCGATGCGGTCCAGCTCCTCTCGGGTAACCGCAGCAAAGTGTGAAAAATCAAAACGCAACAGCTCATCATTAACCAAGGAGCCACGTTGTTCCACATGCTTTCCGAGTGTATTTCTTAGCGCGGCATGCAACAAGTGTGTCGCAGAGTGGTTGTTGCGAATGGCGTCTCGCCGATTTGTATCCACATGGGCCTTCACAGGCGATGCAGGATTTGCAGGAATACCATCGGTGATCATTACCACCAGTTCATTTTCTTTTTTGGTGTCCACCACTTTAATGGCTTTACCTTCGGATTCGATTCGACCGGTATCTCCTACCTGTCCGCCACTCTCCGCATAAAATGGTGTTTTCTCCAACACCACCTGAAACAAATCTTTTCCTTTTTGTTTGACGTTCCGGTATCGGAGGATCGATGTCTCCGCCTGGGTGGCATCGTAACCAATGAATTCAGGTTTGACATCCTGTCGCACCATCACCCAATCGCCGGTTTCGCGGGCAGCATCGGCTTTGGATCGGCTCTTTTGCTTTTCCATTTCACTGTTGAACCCTTCTTCATCGACGGTAAATCCTTTTTCGCGCGCGATGAGTGCAGTGAGATCGAGGGGAAAGCCATAGGTGTCGTAAAGTTCAAAGGCCTGCGCTCCGGTAATGGCAGACAGGGTCTCCATTCTTTTCAATCCTTTCTCCAGTGTACGAAGGAAAGATTGCTCCTCTTCATGAATGACCCGGCACACATAATCCAGCTGGGATTTTAATTCAGGGAAAACACCTGAAAGTTGATCGGCCAGCACCGGTGTGAGCGTATGAAGGAATGGCTCACGAAGATTCAGATATGAAAATGCATACCGGACAGCGCGGCGTAAGATTCTGCGGATCACATAACCTGCACCGGTATTGGAAGGAAGCTGTCCATCGGCAATAGCAAAACTTACCGCGCGAACATGGTCTGCCACCACACGAATGGCAATGTCCGTTTTTTCTGATGTGCCGTATCGAACACCGGATCGGTCGGAAATAAATTGCATCAGAGGCGTAAAGACATCCGTTTCGTAATTGGAGTGTTTGCCCTGAATGGCCATGCACAAGCGCTCGAAGCCCATTCCGGTATCGACATGGCGCGCGGGAAGAGGTTCGAGTTTGCCGGAAGCAAGACGGTTAAACTGAATGAAGACCAGGTTCCAGATTTCAACCACCTGTGGATGACCGGTGTTAACCAATTCCTTGCCGTCTTGTTTTTTACGCTCTGATTCTGAACGAATGTCGACGTGGATTTCGGAGCACGGTCCGCATGGACCGCTGTCGCCCATCTCCCAGAAGTTATCTTTTTTAGAACCGTGGATCACACGGTCTTTTCCGATTACAGCGGCCCATAGATCAAAAGCTTCCTGATCCATGGCAATGTTTTCTGCGGCATCGCCACCAAATACTGTTGCGTACAACCTGTCTTTTGGTAACTGGTAGACATCGGTGAGCAGTTCCCAGGCCCATTCAATGGCTTCCTTTTTAAAGTAGTCGCCAAAGGACCAGTTGCCCAACATTTCAAACATGGTTTGATGGTAGGTATCCAAGCCCACATCTTCCAGGTCGTTGTGCTTACCGCTAACGCGAAGACACTTTTGAGTGTCAGCAATTCTTTTTGAAACCGGAACAGCGTTGCCTAGAAAGTAGTCCTTGAATTGCACCATACCGGAGTTGGTGAAAAGCAGCGTCGGATCATTTTTAAGTACCAATGGCGCTGAGGGCACGATGAGATGACCCTTTTTCTCAAAAAACTGAAGAAACTTAGTCCGGATTTCTGCTGAAGTCATTGCTTTTTTATGCTTGGGCGTTTAGCCCGATTCTTTAACTTTAAGACCCTTTTCCCAAAAAAACGCCCTAAAATAAACATTTGAATACGTTTCGTGGATAAGAACCTATATAAGTACAACAAGCGAACCCTTCGATTCGAGAAGGCCGGCATACCCTGGGACAGAATTTTGTTCAGGGTTTTAGGCTTTAGCGGTATTGCATTCGGAACGTTTTTTGGACTTGCATACCTGAAAAGCAGGTATTTCGGTTCAGAAGAATCGGTGAGGTTGCGCAAAGAAAATGAAGCCATTGCTTACCACAGAACCAGACTGCAGGCTGAGCTGACAGAAATAAGGGGCGCTGTTCAGAACTTATCAAAGGAAGAGGAGAACCTTTACAAGACAGTTTATTTTACTGACCGTAATGACCAGGGACCGGCTGCACCGACGGTTAACCCGGATGACCTTGACCGATATGAGTTTCATGACCTTGCAGACCGTACGCTGATCCGACTGGGAAGCTTATTTGACCGAGCATCTGGAAATAATTCATTCTTTGGGAATTTCTTTTGGCCTGGAAAGGAAGACCATCTGGAGTTAAGGCATCTGCCCGTGTTGCCGCCGGTAAAGGGTTTTGAGGTGAAGCAGGTTGCGTGTGGCTTCGGTATGCAGATCAACCCCTTTAATAAAAAACCCTATAAACATTCAGGAATTGATGTGCTCGCTGAGCATGGTACTGCAGTTCTGGCTGCTGGTAATGGCGTGATTCGTTCAATTACCGTCGATGGTGCACCGGGCGGTGCAGGGACATCGGTGTTGATTGATCACGGCGATGGTTATCAGACGAAGTACTCCAGACTGGAGCATGTTTTGGTGCGCACAGGGCAAAAAGTTGCTAAAGGATTGATCATAGCCGACATCGGGTTATCAGGTAGCTCCATTGCGCCTCACCTTCATTTTGAAATTTTAAGAAATGGAAAGCATGTCGATCCAGCGCTGGTTTTGGTTGAAAACCTTTCCGAGGCAGATCTGGTGGTACTGCAAAGTGTTGGACAATCACCTAAACAGGCATTGGATTAATGTTGTTTCGATATTTCCGATATGACCCCATCCACTGCGGATTTATTGTAGACCGCAAGGCGCCAAAAGAGGCCCGGAGATCAACATTAAGATTTTTGGCATTATCGATTGGAATGGGCTTGGTGCTGTTTGGCATTTATGCGCTATTCCTTCCGGAATATGATGAAGTGGTGTTGCAGGAGTACAATACGGTTGCAAAAGCATCATGGACTGAATTAAAAAATGAGATCCGCGAATTGGATGACCGCATCACCATGCTGGAACGTGAAGACGATGACCATTACCGCGTCTTACTGAATATGGAGAAGCTTCCGGCTTCGATACGCCGCGGCGGTTCGGGGGGAAGAACTGAATCGGACTGGACCAATCAATCTGACCTGCCCATAATTAAGAGAGGTTACCAGGATGTAAAGGTCTTGTGGAACCGGGTTCGCATGGGAAATCAATCTTATGTGGAGTTAAAAGATAAGATTGAGGAGAAGGAAGGTATGTTGGCGAGCCGGCCAGCACTTCAACCATTGGACAATCGGCAGATTACTCGGTTTCATGGGCTGTATGGCATGCGCATGCACCCAGTGTACCGTGATTGGCGCTTTCACCACGGCTTGGATCTCACAGCCAGGCCCGGAACCCCGGTGTATGCAACTGGTGAGGGACTGGTTACGGTTGCAAAATACAGTGGTGGCTACGGACAGGTTGTTTTTGTGAACCATGGTTATGGATTTGAGACCAGGTATGCTCATTTATCAAAGATTAAGGTCGCTGAAGGTCAAAAAGTAAAGCGGGGAGAGTTGCTTGGATTGGTTGGAAACACCGGAACCTCCACCGGCCCACATTTGCACTATGAGGTATTGTTTAAGGATGAGTGGGTGAATCCTATCCATTTCATGTATAGAGATCTGTCCCAATCTGATTTCAACGAGATAATTCGGGAGGCCAAAAAATAGTCCGAATACGTTTGCGTTGCATTTAGGGAGAAAAACACGGTTTCCGCTGATTTTTTTCTCTGTTTTTTTACTCAAGTTTTTATAGAAAAAAACGTGAACAACTTGTTGAAAATGAGTTGATAAAATTAAGTGCCATCAAGTCGGTTAGAATTAAAATTGCGTAACTGTTTTGACCTTAAGATCTAAATCCGATATTTGATACACCGATGGCCTACAAGGAAAAAGAAATAGAAAAACTTTACTACTCCATCGGCGAAGTGGCTGAAATTTTCAATGTAGCGCCCTCGCTGATTCGGTTCTGGGAGTCAGAGTTCGAGATCATCCAGCCCAAGAAAAACCGAAAGGGCAACCGTCAGTTCACCAAAGAAGACATCGATAATGTTCGCCTCATTTACCATCTGGTAAAAGAGAAAGGATTTACCCTTCAGGGTGCCAAGGAAATGGTCAAGAACGACACGGTGGCCGTTAAGACCAAGATGGAGATGATTGAATCCCTGCGCACCATCCGCAAGTTCTTACTAGAGATCCGCGACAGGATCTAATTGCTAACATTCATTTTAAGAACGACTGGAATCCATCCCAAAAATGGACGAAGAAAGGCTTGCGTTGCTTGCCCTTAGGTTTACACCTGGCATTGGGGATACCCTTTTTAAAGCACTGATAGGAAAGATTGGCACCGCCAGGGAGGTCTTTGGGCTACCGGTCGGCAAACTGATAAAAGTCCAGGGTGTTGGGGAAGCCACAGCGCGGGCAATTCAATCTAAGTCCACTTTCCGTGACGCTGAAATTGAAATCAGACGCGCAGAACAAACCGATACCAGCATAATCTTTTATCATGATCCAAATTATCCCCACCGGCTAAACACTACACCTGACCATCCGGCAGCCATTTATGTGCAGGGGAGCCTGAGGTTCGGTCAGGACAGGATGCTGGCAGTGGTTGGAACGAGGAAATGCACACCCTACGGTAAAAGTGCACTGGAGAAAATTCTGCTTGAGATCAGACCCTTTAATCCTGTGATTGTAAGTGGGCTGGCCTATGGAATAGACATTCATGCACATCGCATGGCAATGGAATTGGGAATGCGAACCATCGCCATTCTTGGCAGCGGACTCGACCACATTTATCCAACAAACCATGTTGAATTGGCTCGACGTATGTCGACCACCGGCGCATTGATTTCAGAGCAACGGTTTTCAGCCAAACCTGAGGCCCATTATTTTCCGGCCCGCAACAGGATAATTGCGGGATTATCCGAAGGCGTTCTGGTCGCTGAGGCATCGGAAAAAGGCGGCGCGCTCATTACGGCAGATCTTGCCCTCTCCTACGACCGGGAGGTATTTGCCATACCGGGCAACATCTTGGCAGCGGGATGTGCAGGTTGCAACAACCTCATTAAGGATCATAAGGCACAGCTTGTGACTACCGGTGAAGAAATCGCGCTGGCGCTGCGATGGACGAGCCATAATGGACCTGTAAAAACCGACTTAAAGCATGTAGGAACAATCAATCGAAAGCCCTTAAGCCCAGAAGAAGAGCAATTGATGAAGTTCATGGATCTGGAAAGGGTATTTTCGATTGACAGCCTTAGTGAACTAACGCAATGGTCAAGGGGCACATTAACCACAACGCTACTCGATCTGGAATTGGCGGGGCGGATAACGACTTTGCCAGGCAACCGGTATAGGCTTAGAAAATGAGTCTTTTTAACTTTTATTTGTTGAACCAAGTCCATGCAACTGCAAGAGCACTTCAACTTAAAAGACCTGAATACCTTCGGTATTGAGGCGAAGGCAAAATACTTCGCTGAGATCAGGGAGAAAAAAGACCTTAGAGACCTTATTTCAAGTGGAATTCTAACCAGTGAAAGCTGGTTGATTCTTGGCGAGGGCAGCAACATTCTGTTCAGGGGCGACTATGATGGTCTTATTTTGAAGACCCGTTTATCTGGGATGACCACCGAAAAATGCTCCGAGGATCAAATACTGGTAACTGCAGCGGCCGGAGAATCATGGCATGGCCTGGTAATGCGGTGCATGGACCATAATTGGGGAGGCATTGAGAACCTCGCCTTGATACCGGGTACAGTTGGGGCAGCACCGGTTCAGAACATCGGAGCGTATGGAAGAGAGCTCAGCGAAGTGCTGGAATATGTCGATGTGATCGACCTCGAGACGGGTGATGAAGATCGACTTGATCAAAAAGTTTGTGCCTTTGGGTACCGTGATAGCCTCTTTAAACAGCCGAAAGGAAAAAAATTTTTTATCTCAAGTGTTACTTTAAGACTGACCACTAAAAACCATCTCATAAATACCAGCTATGGTGCCATCAGCACCGTATTGATGGGGCAAGGAGTAGAACAACCTACGCTTCAGGATGTTGGCCGCGCAGTGATCAGCATTCGAAAAGAGAAACTCCCTGATCCGCAGAAGATTGGCAATGCCGGCAGCTTTTTTAAGAATCCTGTCGTCGATGCGGCATTGATTGAAAGTATTCAAAATCAATACTCTACACTTCCATTCTATAAAACTGAAAATCAGCAATTTAAGATACCTGCAGCATGGCTCATTGAAACTGCCGGTTGGAAAGGAAAAAGACTTGGAAACACAGGAGTTCACGAAAAACAGGCGCTTGTGCTGGTCAATTACGGAGGCGCTACCGGCGAAGAAATTCTGAATCTTTCACAACAAATTATGGATGATGTGAAGACGAAATTTGGTGTGCAGCTGCAACGCGAAGTACAGATCGCAGAAGGCAAATCACCAAAGTAAAATCATCGAGTTATGAGTGGTCGAATCAGAAAATTATACCTGTTGAAAATTTCAGATTTGAAAATAATCTGTCAAAAATTTTTGTGAAATCAATTTAAGTCCTAATTTCGATTACGTTTAACTATTTATTTAACCTAAAGCATTAAACGCTATGGCAAAAAAGACCGCTAAGAAAGCTGCCAAGAAAAAGGCTGCTAAGAAGAAGAAGTAATCAGATAACCTCTGATTCTTTCCGAGGGGAAGTGATCCAGGATCACTTCCCTTCTTCATTTTATAGGGGTGTACTTCCATAGATTTCTTTAGACTTATTCTAAGTCAGTCTCTATTTTTCAATAAATAAAACTGCTTAAACTGCCTTCTTCAGGATTTTAGCTTCCCACGGCAACATTCCATTTGCCTTTGATCCAACAACATTGGATATCACTAGCTCATAGCCCGTCAGATCAGGCAACGCATTCATATTCTTATCACTGAAATTGATCAGCACCATCCATTCAACCCCTTCACCAACCCTCTTGTAGGCCATCAGTTGGCCATCGCTTGTCTCCACTGGTAAATAATCACCGTAAACCAAGGTCTTTTCAGACTTGCGCAGCCTGATCAACTTTCGGAAATGGTTCAGCACTGAACTCGGTTCTTTCTCCTGAGATTCCCTGTTGATTACCGCCTTGTTTGGATTCACAACCATCCAGGGTTCAACCCCAGAAAACCCGGCGTAGGTTGAATCATCCCACTGAAACGGGGTACGGGCATTATCCCTGCCGGCATAATTTGCGGCCAACAAAAATTCCTCCTCCGAAATTCCTTTTTCCTGCGCCGTCCTGAATCCATTAAGTGTTTCAACATCCTTTGACTGGCTTACACTTTTCAATTTAATGTTGGTCATCCCCAGTTCATCACCGGCGTAAATAAATGGCGTGCCCCGCAGGGTCATCAGAAGCGTCAGAATGGCTTTAGCAGCCTCTTCCCTAAATTCTCCATCATTACCCCATCTGGACACCTGTCGCGGGAAATCATGGTTTCCAAGAAAAATACTACCCCAACCCTTGCTCCTTTGGTACAAGGCCTCATCCCAACGGCTAAAGACCAATTTAAAATCTTCCATCGACCATGGCTTTGGATCAAACCTTCCTCCAGGCCCCTGATCCAAAAACATATGATCGAAATGAAAAATCATGTCCAACCCCTTTCCTTCGGACAAATAGTCCACAGCATTCTCTGCATTGATCCCAGGGCCTTCGCCAACGGTAAGTACCGATGCATCAGAAAGTGCCTGTGCGCGCAGTTCACCGATGAACTCAAAAATCCGAGGTCCGTTGGCATAATAGCGCGCAATGATTTCGTTAAAATCAGCCGTATCTGCATCCGGGAAATCGGTCCGTTTCGAAATGGCCGAAATCACATCGAGCCTGATTCCATCCACACCCTTATTCGTCCAGTAACGAATGATGGATTGAAGCTCCTCCCTTACCTGCGGATTCTCCCAGTTTAAATCAGGCTGCTTTTTTGAAAACAGGTGTAGGTAATACTGTCCCGTGCGATCATCCTTTTGCCATGCACTTCCGCCAAAAAAGGAAGGCCAGTTGGACGGTGGCCCGTCCCCTTTTCCATCGCGCCAGAAATAGTACGGCCGCTTAGGATTTGTTCTGGATTGTGATGACGCCCTAAACCACTGATGCTCGTCGGATGTGTGGTTAAACACCAGGTCAATGATGATTTTTAGTCCGCGCTGATGTGCGCCTTCCAACAACCGGTCGAAATCGGCCATGGTTCCAAACTCCGGCTGTATGGACAGATAATCGCAAATATCATACCCACCATCGTCGTTGGGTGACTTGAAAAATGGATTTAGCCAGATGGCGTCAACACCCAGACTTTGAATGTAATCCAGCCGTGACAGGATCCCGGGAAGATCGCCTATGCCATCGTTGTTTGAATCCTGAAAACTTCGGGGGTATACCTGATAGACAACTGCCTCTTTCCACCACCCTGGCTGCCTGTTTGAACTCACATCAAATCATGAAATCAGATTGAACACCACAACAGCCATTACGGCACCAAGGATTGGTCCAACCACCGGTATCCAGCTGTAGGACCAATTTGAATCACCCTTACCGGGGATGGGTAACAAGGCATGGGCCAACCGAGGACCAAGGTCGCGAGCGGGGTTAATGGCAAATCCGGTGGTACCACCCAGACTTAATCCAATGGCCAATATAAGTGCGCCAACCACCAGTGGATTCAATCCATCGGTGAAGGTATTGGTGCCCAAAAACAACAGACCGATAACCAGGACAAACGTTCCGATGATCTCGCTGATGAGGTTGCCGATGGTATTTGGAATGGCTGGAGCTGTTGAAAAGATTCCAAGCTTGGCAGCCTTGTCTTCGGTTTTGCCCCAGTGGGGAAGAAACTGAAGAAACATTAATGTAGAGCCAGTAAATGCTCCGGCGAGTTGTGCGAAGATGTAGCCAGGAACCTGATCCCAAGGAAAGGCTTCACGCAGCGCAAATGCAATGGTTACCGCAGGATTCAAATGTGCGCCACTTGCAGCACCGGCAGCATAAATAGCCAACGTAACACCAAGGCTCCAACCCATACAGACCATTAACCAACCACCTCCTTTAGAGTAGCTGCCGAATAAGGTAACAGAAGCATTCACACCGCCTCCCAATAAAAGGATCATGGCCGTGCCAATAAATTCAGCGAGAAGAGGGTTCGTCATATGGTTAGGATTAGGGTTTTAAATCACTTTTTATAGACACGGAGGGTTAGTGCGGAAGCCACCATGAGACAACTACCGGCAAACCAAATGGCATGTCCTGGCTCAGAACCAAGAAATGTTTCATAAACCCATCCAAATGAAAGGGTTTGAATAATCATTGGCACTACAATCATCATATTTATGATCCCAGTGTACACACCAAATCGCTCTCTTGGAATATTGTCCATCACCAGCAGGTATGGCACACCCATCATACTGGCCCACGCCACACCAAAGCCAACCATTGGGGCGAACATCAGGTATGGATTCGTCATGGTCGGAAGCAAGAGCAATGAAATGGCCGCAAAGGCAAGACAGATGGCGTGAATGTATCGCGGACTTATTTTTCCTGTAAGCCAGGCCAATCCAAATGCCGATAGAAAGGTGACGATGTTGTAGAACCCGTTAACCAGTCCGGTCCAAGCCACTGCTTCCTCATATAAAGGATTTCCTGGCGCAGTGTTCCAGGCGCTTTTGGCAATGCTTAGTGAGACGAACTGCCAATAACAAAACATGGCATACCATTGAAAAAGGTATACCAGGGCAAGTCGCCACATAATGGACGGCATTTCCTTTATGGCCTGCAAAATCTCGCGGAAAGGCTCTAGCACACCTCGCTTAAGATTTTTCAATCGCTCCAACTCCTGAGCATCAGGTGGGATTTCCGGTGTTGTGGAGGTGGAGTACCAAACAGAGCCAATAGAGCATAAGGCACCGAAGAAAAAAGAACCATATACCCAATAAGGTATTCCGGAACCTGAAATAGCCGTTTCACCGCCCAATAATTTTTGAAAACCGAAGAGTGAAAGGTTGGCGAGGGTAATTCCAAGTCCGGTGAAAAAACTTTGCGTTAAAAATCCTGTTGCACGCTGTGACGACGGAAGTTTATCAGCAATGAATGCCCTATAGGGCTCCATGGCTGTATTGTTGGCTGCGTCGAGAATCCAAAGTAATCCAGCAGCCATCCAAAGGGTTCTTGAAAAAGGAAAAAGAAATAGACAGAGGCTACAAAAAATGGCACCGACCAAAAAGTAAGGTTTCCTTCTCCCCCATCGTGGCAACCAGGTACGGTCGCTCATAGCACCAATGATCGGCTGAATCAGAAGTCCAGTAACCGGCCCGGCAAGATTCAACAACGGCAACTCTTCCGGCCGGGCATTTAAGAAGGAATAGAGCGGATTGATTGCGGTTTGCTGGAGACCGAAGCTGTACTGGATTCCAAAGAATCCGACATTCATGTTAATGATCTGCCAAAAGGATAATGAAGGCCTTTGTGCTTCGGTGGTCATGTTGAGGAATGATGATCTGTTAAATATAGACCATTCCCTCTGCCGGTAAAATGAGAATTATTTCAAGAATCAGCCGCAGGGCCTATTTCCTTGTTTTCAGCTGATTGGAAACGAACTGTCCCACTTCCCTACCCATTTTAAGTCCCTCCGTAAGCGCAGGGATATAATGGATACCGCCGTAAAACCTGCTCATGGATGCCTCCTCTGCGGCTGCATCAAAGGACTTGAACGACCTTACGGGTATTCCGAATTCAGTTTCCGTTGAATCGGTGAATGCATAGTCCTTTCCAAAATAATGCTCCAGGATAACGGAAGCACTTCCGCTGATGGTGCTATGACCGCTGGTGTGTTCAGGGAATGGAGGTGTTTGAAGTAAGGGAACCCAGTTTTCGTCGATGTACTGATTGATGTAGGTTTCCGGACGAATGAGCTTGCTGCGGTATTTTTCATCCCAACAGGTAACGAAACCTTCGAACAAGGCAACTGCAACCCTGGCATACGCTTCAGCAGAACGCGCTGTGGAGAGCTTTTCTTTTTTGCTGACTTGCGTGAGTATATTGATCCAATGGCCTCCTGGACTGATTTTCTTATTAGCAAACATCACGTGACCATTTACATTCATCATGAAGGGGTTGCAATCCCAAAAATTCGCAATCAGTTTCTGTTCATCGGTCAGATTGATTCTGGCTTGGTAAACTTGCTCAGCGAGTTTATAAAAATCACTGCCTTTTTTGGTTGAAAAAGAAACGGGCGGTGCAGGCCTGAACTGATTTGCAGAATCCAGGACAAAAGTTCTGATTTTATTCCAGTGTGGCTCAATGGCATCCATGTATGCCGGAGGGGTTGGCTTCCATGAGTATTCATCACTAAGAATGGTGTACTTGGGAAATGACCGAGTCTGTTTGTAATTGTCTTTTGATGACCAGCGAAGAACAGCCACTGCCACGGAGTCGCCGAAAGCAATGGATCGCTTCCAGACATCGGAAGGCATGCTGCTCTCCTTTTTGTAGGACTTCATCATTTCATCGTACTCATTTTTTAAAACATCTTCTGAGAAAATCAATGTCCTGCCCGTGGTATAAAGCGCTTGTGTGGCCGCAAGCGAAAAGCTGTATTCCTTACCCGCCTCTGGCTGAGGTAAAGCACCCAGTCCATTGAGCTGACCTGAGAGCGTTACCAGGGTACTGTCTGAAAATCGTCCGGCCTCATAGGCCGCAACTGAGGCATAGGTATAAATTCGGCTGGCGACGGGAGGAGAAAAAATATCAAAAACAATCCGGTCGGTGATAGCCTTCATGGTACGGTGGAGGTATTCAGGTCGATCAGACTTTTTAGCCCAGTCCTTGTTGTTGGAGCAGGAAGTCAGGACGAAAACCGCAGATACAATTAAAAAAATAAGCTTTTTGTTCATAAAAAATGTCTCCGGTTCGGAGGTAAACAGGTACAGACAACAAAACTAACAGTTTTGAAACATGTGTCGCTGTGATCTTTATCAGTTAAAATCTCTTCAATAGGATTTCGATGGTTAGTTTTAGGGACCCTGAAACCTATATCCTTCCATGAACCGGCATCCACGCACAGCCATCAATGCCATATTTTTTATTAACGGGTTCCTTCATGCCAACCTTGCCTCGAGGTATCCGCGGGTACAGGAGCTGTTTGGCTTATCCAACGGCAACTTCGGGCTTGTTCTATTATCTGTTTCCGTAGGTGCGGTGCTGGCCATGCCATTTACGGGATGGTTGATCATTCGTAATGGTAGCCGACGGATAGGGATTTTTTCAGTTTTTTCTTATGCCATATTTTTTCCGCTGGTCACGTTCATGCCGGGAATGCCGGGATTGATGGCCTTATTTTTTGTGATGGGCGTCACGGCAGGCATGCTTGATGTGTCGATGAATGCACAGGCAGTGATGGTAGAGCGGAATATTGGCAAACCCATCATGAGTTCTTTCCATGCGTTGTTTAGCATAGGGATGGCTATTGGTGCGTTTTGCGGGTCTCTGGTAGAGGAATGGAGCATATCCCTCCCTGCACACCTGGCCTCCGTAACCGCTTTTAGTTTGATGATTGCTTTTTGGGTTCGCTATCATCTGGTGCACGATGCGCCACAATCAAACGCAGATGGTCCGGCGTTTCAACTACCCAATGCGGCCATGGTGAGCATAGGCGTTATTGCTTTTTGCTGCATGACTGGTGAAGGCGCCATGGCGGACTGGACCACCAATTTCATGGAGAGCATTTCTAAATCACCTAAGGCGATGGCTCCACTTGGATTATCGGCCTTTGCGCTGGCCATGACCCTTGGAAGGATTTTAGGAGACAGAGCAAGGGCACATTTTGGTGATAAAAAATTAATGGTTGGCTGTGGACTGATATCAGCTGCAGGGTTGGCTATAGCCTTGTGGTGGATCGATCCTTATGTATCGATTGCGGGATTTTTTCTGGTGGGCATTGGTCTTAGTGTGATTGTACCGATTGCCTACAGCATTGCAGGGAACTCTACGGATGTTAGCCCGGGCGTTGGTTTAGCGATGGTCACTACTGTTGGTTACACTGGATTTCTTTTTGGTCCGCCGGTGATTGGTTTTTTTGCTGACTTGTCGGACATCAGGATGGCGTTGTTGTTTGTTATGGCCTTGTTTGTGGTGATGACGGTTTTAAGTTACCGCTATAAGCGGCCGGGGTGAGTGACACCTGCAGGTTTATAAAAATTATATAATGGGTCCCTATGGGACCCCTACCATAGGTTTGCGCGTCTGCGTTAAAAACAATAGGTCCCGATGGGACCTGCTTCCGGATTTGACCTCGTACGATAAAAATAAAAGGTCCCTATGGGACCTGCTTCCGGATTTGACCTCGTGCGATAAAAATAATGGGTCCCGATGGGACCTGCTTCCGG